>SXGQ01836408.1_pt1 | contig 59855 bp, 62 predicted proteins | sample 3178371 | NCBI WGS metagenome assembly SXGQ01 (sample SAMN11356859, study PRJNA531348) | freshwater metagenome | isolation source: freshwater sample F1-20 | place: China: Fuxian Lake, Yuxi | collected 2017-12-25
CACGCAGGACGATGCGCATTTGTTCTGTCGCGAGGACCAAGTCGCGCAGGAGCTACAAGGCTGTCTACAACTTGTCAAACTTATTTTTGCAACACTGGGCATGAGCGACTACCGCGTGCGCGTTGGCTTGCGCGGGCCAGATTCGGCTAAGTATGTGGGCCTAGCGGAAAATTGGGACAAGGCCGAGCAAGCCTGCCGTGACGCGGCGCAATCGCTTGGAGTTCCATTTAGTGAGGAGCAAGGCGAGGCCGCGTTCTATGGACCCAAGATTGACTTTGTGGTGCGCGATGTCATCGGCCGATCTTGGCAACTTGGCACCGTACAAGTGGATTACAACTTGCCCATTCGATTTGATCTTTCATACCAAGGCGCCGACAACAAGACGCACCGACCCGTCATGATTCACCGTGCGCCATTTGGCAGCATGGAGCGATTCACCGGCGTGTTGATTGAACATTTCGCCGGCGCGTTTCCGCTGTGGCTGAGTCCAGAGCAAGTGCGCGTGCTTCCGATTAGTGAAAAGAGCGACGCCTACGCCCAGGAATTGCACGCCGCCCTGCACCAAGCGGGCTTGCGCACCACGCTTGACACAAGTTCCGAGCGTGTTCAGAACCGCATTCGCATTGCCGCCGAGCAGAAGATTCCGGTCACGGCCATTGTTGGTCCGCGCGATGCTCAGCGGCGCGTGGTCAGCGTTCGCCTGCATGGAAAGGCTGAAAATGCGGGGGAAATGCCCTTTGATGACTTTGTTGCGGCGCTGGTCAAGGACTATCGAACCCGCGCCAGCGAAGCCCTTGTTGGCAAGATCAACCCAGCCGCCGGCTGACATTTGTGCCAACATTCAAAATCATCGCAAAATTGTCTTGTAAATCCTCTTGCATTGGGCACGCTTGCTTAGTTACTTTATACTGTGTAATTGGTGATCGTTTCACCACTTCAAAGTCACTCAAGGACAACGACTGCATGTCTCAAAAATTCTTCGTACAGGCATGATAATTTTGCCCCCGTTGTTTCGAGTTTCTCCGGTCAATCCGGTTTGCATCGCAGTCGCTTTTCAAGTGATTTGTATTTCCATTGTTTCCACATAAAGGATTCTTCCATCTCAGCATTTCCTCCACGCCGTCCGCCCGTGTCACGACCTGAATCCGGCTCCAGCTTTGGTCCCCGTATCAATGATCGCATTCGCATTACGCCTGTTCGTTTAATCGACGAAACCGGAACCATGATTGGCGTGGTTGAAACCGATGAGGCGCGTCGGCTTGCCATGGTGGCTGGTCTTGACCTTGTGGAGATCGCGCCCGATGTGCGGCCGCCGGTCTGCAAGATCATGGACTTTGGAAAATATAAATACGAACAGGCCAAGAAGGACAAGCAAGGCCGCAGGACCAAGACCTTCGAAATGAAAGAAGTTCGTCTGGGACGCAGCATGAAAGTAGATCCGCACGATGTGGAGATTCGCGTGCAGCAAGCGCGGCGATTTCTGCTTGATGGACACAAGGTTCAAATAGTCGCGAGTTACAAGGGTCGCGAAATGGCGCACAAGGAAATTGGCGCCGCCAAATTGAACGACGCCATCGCCAAGTTGGTAGATCTGGCGCGCTTGGATAGCCCGCCGCGTTTCAACGGCAAGCGTCTTTCGGCAATGTTGTCGCCCGACCGCGCGCGCATTGATGCTTACAAACGAAAGCATCCAACTCCCAAGCCCGCAACCTCCAAGTCAGGAAAAGCCGCGACGGCCAAGACTGCAACGGATTCCGCTGCCGCGCAAGATGTGGCGACCTTACCCACGGGCGAGTCCGCCGTGAAAACGCCAAAGAAGACTTCCAAGCCCAAGAAAGTTGTGGCCTCCGATGCGGGCGCTGCAAGAGCCGCATCGACCAAGGCCGACGCCTAAGTCCATCGCGTCAACAGCGTGTCATTGCAAACCAAGACATGGTACGCGTCTTGGTTTTTTTAGTCACCACCTTTGACTTTCCAAGTGTAATCAGCGACTGTTCTATGTGCCCCATGTGGCCGCGCGTTCAGAATGCGGAGCGCATTAAAATTTTATTTTTGTACGCAGACCAAAGACCCACGTTGCGCCGCCTTTGGCCTGCGGGTTGGATGGATCATCGATCAATTGAATGTCGGCGGATATTTCCACGCTGCCAGTCAAGCGCAATCGATAGTAAGTTTCAATTGTTTTTTGTTGGCGATCCCCCGCCGTGGAGGAGTCGGTCCATGCCAGACCCAATCCAACTCCATCGCCAAATCTGCCAAACACATTTTCTATGCCCACTCCACCGGTCAACTCCTGCGCGGCGGGACTGATATTGGCATCACTGAGTTGGTAGGTCAACCACACACCCAGGTCGCGATCTAAAAATTGCTGGGCCATAAATGTTGCGGAGTTGCCATATTGCTTACTCCCTGCTCCAGTGGTCGAGTTTCCAGAATTGGTGTTGCACACAAACACGGAGTAACGCCCGATTAGATCCTTACTTGCGCCCAGGGAGGTGACCAATCCTGCTTCGGCGCCAACCAAATACAGCCCATCGCCAATGGTTTCAAATCCAGTTCCAGAATCCTGCGCACCCATGGGGCTGGTCGCCAATGTGTTCACATAAAAACCTTGAAACGGTATGAATTGCGCGTAAGCGCCAGGAAGGTAATTATTCCAGCCATTCGGCATGGCGTTTCCACCGTCAAAACAACTTGCAAGAAACTGGTTGGTTTCGTCGTCCGCAAAAAAATTGGCGGCGGTGGTGTCGTTGGGAAGTATTTTTCCAGCTCCAACCAGAATGCGATCGTCGCAAAAACCTTGCTGCACAAATAGCCGCCGCAGATTGATGTTTTGATTGGAAGTCACCGAGTCCACCAACACCACATTGGAGCCGATGGCGTTGCCCAGGCTTGTATCTTGCGTGCTCCAGTTGTTATTGACGCGAAAATTCGCGGTGATGGAACCCAAGCCAATACCAGGAATTTCCCACGCTTTCCAGTCAATCCGATAGTTCAAACGATTGCTGATGGCGTAGCGCGCCTGCCCCGCAATGCTGGTACTGGCTTGCTGCGCTACGGTGCAATTGTAAAGGTCGGTTCTCACCCCGAAATTTTCGCGCATCCAGATTTCAAGATTTCTCAGCGGCGTGGCAATGGGCGAGAATACATCAATGCCAATCAACGGATCAATTCGACCATCGTTGACTGGAAGGGGTCGTGGCAGGTTGAGGTTGAGGCGAATAAATGATTTATGCGGACTGAAAAACGGATCAACATTTGGCACCAACCAGAACAGGGCCAAATCTTGCGTCTGGGAAATTGAACCCAATCGTGATTGTTGAAGATCGGACGTGGAGAGCGCCTGTAGGAAGCGACCGGTGGCGTCGTCGCCAAGACAAATGGTGGCGCAGGTCAAGGCGGCGAAGGCAGTTGTTCCAAATGTGCGTCGTTGCAATGAGCAATTCAATACTTTAAAATTACCAAAAAATTATTTATTGATTGTTGCTTTTTTATACATTTATTGCATAATTATACCTTAATGGATACATCCAAACCAACTCGTCGACGCATGATCGAGCGGCTACTTCAAACCGCCCGAGTGACAAGCCAGCACAACTTGCTCAAGCAATTGCGCGCCGAGGGCGTGGATGTGACGCAGGCCACTTTGTCAAGGGATTTGGCTGATCTTGGCGTGGTCAAGGGTCCCACCGGATGGCAATTGCCGGGCTCCGCGGCGGTGAACAATTCAGACATTCGTTTGGCGGTTCAAACCTATCTGTTGGATGTGGATGTGGGCGGCCAAATGGTGGTCTTGCGCACGCGCACCGGTCACGCAACCCCGCTGGCGGTGGAATTGGATCGAATTCGGCTTGAGGGCTCGCTAGGAACGCTGGCGGGCGACGACACGATTTTGTTGGTCGCCAAGAGCGCGTCGCTGGCACGCAACTTGGCCAATCGCCTTAAAAATATTTTACGAGACGAGCCGGACCGACCACGCCGACCGCTTCGCAAATAACATGTCCAAGAACATTTCCAAGAACATTTCATTTTCAAGAACATGCAAACGAACTTGCCAAAAATCATAGACGAGCAACCCATCCGTATCGCCATTGTTGGCGCGGCTGGATACACAGGCGCAGAGCTGGTCATGCTTGCCGCCAATCATCCAATGATGGAAGTTGCCGCGTTGTTCGCTTCGGAGCGCGCCACCAACGCGCCGCGCAGCATGTCCCAATTATTTCCGCGCCTGCTTGGCGTGAATGACATGCCCATTCAAGCGGCTTCCATTGATGCGATTGTGGAGAGCGGCGCTAAAATTATTTTCTTGGCCACTCCGCATGAGGTCAGCGCGGAGTTGGCGCCCACCCTGCTGGCGCATGGACTTGTCGTGATCGATCTTTCGGCGGCCTTCCGCTTGCGCGACGCGGCGGCGTATCCCACACATTATGGATTTACCCATCCATCAAGCCATTTGCTCGCAAATGCGGTGTACGGCTTGCCGGAACTCAATCGAGCGGCGCTGGAGGACGCGAACCTGATCGCCTGCGCGGGCTGCTATCCCACCTCCGTCATTCTGCCGCTGCGGCCGCTTGTGAATTCCAATCTTTTAAATGTATCTCGGCCCGTTATTGTTGATTCCGCCAGTGGCGTGAGCGGCGCGGGCCGCGGAGCCACCACAAAAAATTTATTTTGTGAAGTCAGCTATCAACCCTACAGCCCGCTACAGCACCGCCATCAGCCAGAGATGCGCCAAGAAACGCAACTTGATATTTTGTTCACTCCGCATTTGCTGCCGCTTGATCGCGGCATTGTCAGCACCATTCATGCGGAAATTGCGCCTGGTGTGGACGAGTCACGCATTCGTGAAACGCTTGCGACGCACTATGCAGACGAGCCATTTGTGCGCTTGCTTCCTTCGGGCGTGTGGAGTTCCATTGCCGCCGTGGAGCGAACCAACTACTGCGACATTTCACTCGCGGTGGACGCTACGCGCAATCATTTGATTATGGCGTCGTCCATTGACAACCTAGTCAAGGGCGCGGCGGGTCAAGCCATTCAATGCATGAATATACGATTGGGATTGGCGCACACCATGGGCTTGCTTCCCGCCAATGCGGTTGGAGTGCCCTGTTGACTTCCACCCTCAACATGTACACCGAGCCAAAATCCTTCAACATTGCGCCAATTGTCATTAAATTAGGCGGCGCGTTGCTGGACACCCCGGAGGGTGGCGCGGCTTTCTTTGAGCACCTAGCGGGCTTCATTGCACTTCATCCAATTGTGGTGCTGGTGCATGGAGGCGGCAAGAGTGTCGACCGGCACTTGGAATCCCTTGGCCTACAAAGTGAAAAGCGCGACGGCATTCGTATTACCCCGCAAGAGCACATGCGCGAAATCGCCGGAGTGCTTGCGGGGCAAATGAACGCGAGCCTGGTGGGATTGCTGCGCTCGCGCGGCGTGAATGCAGTTGGCCTTACTCTTGCCGATGGCGGCACCACCACCGCGCGCAAAACACAAAAATTTTCTTTTGATGCTGGCCGCGTTGGCGAAATCACCGGTGGCAGCCCGCAACTTATTCAAGCACTCTTACGCAACGGGTGCATCCCCGTCTTCAGCAGCATTGCCATGGATCGCGGCGGCCAACTTCTGAATATCAACGCCGATGAAGCCGCCGCCGCCATCGCCCGCTTGACGCAAGCGCGTCAACTGGTATTACTGACGGATGTCGCTGGCGTAAAGGATGAAGCGGGCAACATTGTGCGCACGCTTGACCGCGCTGGCGTGGAGCGCCTCACGCAAAGTGGTGCCATCACTGGCGGCATGCTCGCCAAAGTTCGTGGAGCGCTTGAGGCCAGCGAACAATCGGGCGTTGAGACATTGGTCGCTGGCTGGAACGACGCCAATGTGTTGGAAAGCCTGCAATATGCGGGTACAGTCAAATTTGTGGGCACGCAATTTCTTGCAATCCAAACGGCGCCCCACGCGGAGGTCGTTTCATAATGCACACCCGCCTTGCCACAAAAGATGTGACCCGCATCATGGATCTCAGCCCGTATGAAATCATGCCATTGGTTGAATTGGGACGCGAGCTGAAATCCGACATCCGTTCGTACAAGGACCATTTTGCCCAGCGCTCGTTGGTGATGCTGTTTGAAAAGCCGTCGCTCCGCACGCGTGTCAGTTTCGAGATTGGCTTTGCCCGCATGGGTGGCCACGCGGTTTATTTAGATCATGAGAAATTGCGTATTGGTGAGCGTGAAACTATTGCCGACTACAGCCGCAACTTGGAGCGTTGGTGCGACTGCATTGTGGCGCGCACCATGAGCCACAACACCATCACCACGCTTGCCGCCAACGCCACAATTCCCATCATCAACGCGCTTTCAGATATCCACCATCCTTGCCAAGCGCTCGCTGATTACATGACATTGGTCGAACTTGGTTTTGATTGTCGGCAACATCAACTGGCTTGGGTGGGCGATGGCAACAATGTCTGCCACTCGCTCATGGAACTCATGGCCACCATTGGCGCCTCCATGATCGTGGTCACGCCAGAGGGCTTTGAGCCATCCGCGGATATTGTCCGTGATTGCCAAGCGCGCGCCTGTCGCACTGGCGCCACATTGCGCCACACCAATGATGTAAAAAAAATCAGCGGGTCTTTCGCCGTGTACACCGATACCTGGAGAAGCATGGGTCAAAGCGAAAAAGTCGCAAAAGAAACGGTTTTCAAGCCCTATTGCGTGACTCCAGACATCATGGCACTGGCAGGTTCTGGAGCATATTTCATGCACTGCCTTCCAGCGCATCGTGGCCATGAAGTGGTGGACGCGGTCATTGATAGTCCATGCAGCGTGGTCTTTGATCAGGCTGAAAATAGAATGCACATTCAAAATGCGCTGCTGTTGAATCTGCTTACAACACCCACTCAAGACTCTTTGGGTAAAAATACAACTCGCACCTTACCCACCACTCGGAGCCGTCCATGACAACCATCACTCAAAATAATTCCGCCTCATCCGCCACCCCCCCAGCGCATTCCAAGAAGCCCAAGCGTGTGTGTGTGGCCTACTCGGGTGGTCTTGATACCAGTTGCGTGATTCCATGGCTGCGTGAAACCTACGACTGTGAAGTGGTGGCCTGTGTGGCGGATGTTGGTCAAGGTGCACAAGAGTTGGTTGGCATTGAAAAGAAAGCCGCCGACTCCGGCGCGTGCGTGTGCGTCATCAAGGATTTAAAGCAATCGTTCTTGACGGACTTTGTGTTTCCAATGGTCATGTCGGGCGCGGTGTATGAGGGGCGCTACCTGCTTGGCACCAGCATTGCGCGTCCTTGCATTGCGCAGGCGCAGGTCGTGTGCGCGCTCGAGCAGAATTGCGACGCCGTTGCCCACGGTTGCACCGGCAAGGGCAACGATCAAGTGCGCTTTGAAAGCGTGTACGCGGCGTTGGCGCCGCAATTGCGCGTGATCGCGCCGTGGCGCGAAAGTACTTGGCAATTACGCAGCCGCGAGGCCATGTTGGATTATTTAGCCAAGCGAAATATTCCATGCGCCGCAAGCGCGACTAAAATTTATTCCCGTGACGCCAACTCATGGCATGTGTCACATGAAGGCGCGGAACTGGAGGACCCATGGAACGCGCCGCCAGAGGATTTGTGGATTCGTACAACCGATCCAAAGTTGGCTCCCAATGAGCCAGAAGAAGTGGTGGTTGGATTTGAGCGCGGCTTGCCCGTCAGCGTGAATGGTAAAAAACTTGCAGCCGTCCAATTGCTTGAGGCGTTGAATGAAATCGGAGCCCGCCACGGCGTGGGCCGCGTGGACATGGTTGAGAATCGACTCGTGGGAATGAAAAGCCGCGGCTGCTATGAGACGCCAGGCGGGACTCTCTTAATGGAGGCACTGCGCGGCCTTGAACAAATTGTTCTTGACCGCGACTCCATGCGCTTTCGCCAAGAGTTGGCCAATGAATTTGCGCGCGTGATCTATGACGGTCGATGGTTCGCGCCTTTGCGCGAGGCGCAATGGGCTGCCATTCAATCGCTGGCGCAACCGCTCACTGGTGAAGTGGCCGTGTGCGCATATAAAGGCAGCGCCACCACCACGCGTCGGCGCAGTCCAAATTCCCTGTATTCGCAGGCTTTTGCCACATTTGGTGAAGACGATGTCTACAACCAGCAACATGCCGAGGGCTTCATTCGTCTGTTCTCCCTGCCCAGCCGCATTCGTGCCCTCCTTGGAATAAGCAAGTATGCATCGGGCAAGAATGGAGTGCATCGGTGACATCAATCTGGCAAGGACGAGTTCAAGGCACGCAAGATTCACTCTTTCGAACTTTCAATGACAGCCTTCCATTTGATCGGCGACTGATTCAAGAGGACATAGAGGGCTCCATTGGTTGGGCGCATGCGTTGGCGCGCGCCGAAGTCATAAGCGAGGGGGACCGAGTGCGTCTTGAAAAGGCGCTGCGTGAAATCGCTGCGTTGGTGGAGCATGATGCAACGCTGTTGACCAAGGCCACCGATGAGGATGTGCACAGCTGGGTTGAGCGCGAGTTGGTGGCGCGCGTTGGCGATCTTGGAAAACGCTTGCACACCGGCCGTAGCCGCAACGACCAAGTGGCTACGGACTTGCGCCTGTGGTGCATAAAGCAGACGCGCGTTCGGCTTGCGGAAATTGACGCCGCCAACTTTAGTTTGCTTGAATTGGCCGAGCGTGAGCGCGACACGGTATTTCCTGGATTCACGCATTTGCAGCGGGCACAGCCTATTTTATTCGCACATTGGTGCTTGGCCTATGTTGAAATGTTGCGGCGCGACGCCGACCGCTTTTCCGACGCGCTTGACCGCGTCGCGCGCTGCCCGCTTGGATCTGGCGCGCTCTCGGGAACCGCCTATCCAATTGATCGTCAAAAGTTGGCCAAGGATTTGGGCTTTGATGGTCCAAGCGCCAACAGCCTTGACGCCGTCAGTGACCGCGACTTTGTGGTGGAGCTCATCGCCTCCGCCTCGATGTGCATGCTGCATCTGAGCCGCATGGCAGAAGATATTATCTTTTACGCCACGGGCGAGGCCGCCTATGTCGAACTATCCGATGAAGTCAGCACTGGCAGTAGTTTGATGCCGCAGAAAAAAAATCCTGATGCATTGGAATTGATCCGCGGAAAAACTGGCCGCGTGATTGGCGCGCTCACTGGAATACTGGTCACGCTCAAGGCGCTTCCATTGGCATACAACAAGGATTTGCAAGAGGACAAGGAGCCGCTCTTTGACGCCATGGACACGCTGTCCATGTGTTTGCGCATGATTCCGCAGGTCATGTTGGGTCTGAAAGTGGATCGCCTGCGCGCGCGCAAAGCGGCCATTGCCAGCTACGCAAATGCCACGGAATTGGCTGATTATCTTGTGCGAAAGGGCGTGGCATTTCGCGACGCGCATCATCAAGTTGGCCTCTTGGTGCGTGAGGCTATTGCCCAAGGCAAGCCGCTTGAGGAGTTGTCGGTCGCCGACATGGTGAAACTGGCTCCGTTGGTGACAAGCGATGTGTTTGTCACGCTCACGGTTGATTCCGCGCTGGGCCGTCGAAGTGTTTCGGGTGGCACGGCGCCCGATCAAGTCAGCGCACGCGTGAAGGAAGCCAAACGAAGCTTGCGTGCCACGCGCCGACCCAAGCGCCGCAGCCCGGGTGGCGCAACCGGGTTGCGCGACGCCGTGGTAGAAGACTTGGACGATATCAAGCGTTTGGTGGATTTATGGAGCCTGCGCGGGGAGAACTTGCCGCGCACGCGCGACGAGATCATGGAAAAGATCACCGACTTCGCCATCGCCGCGGTGGACGGAAAAGTGCGTGGCTGCGCGAGCTTGTGGATCTATGAATCTGATCTGGCGGAAATTCGATCGCTTGGAGTGGACGAAGATTTTCAAGGTCGCGGCCTGGGCAAGCAACTGGTGCAATTTTTCATTGACAAGGCACGCAGCATTGGTATTGAGCGATTGTTCGTTCTCACGCGCATGCCGGCGTTCTTTGAAAAGTGTGGATTCCGCACTGTCAGCATCAATAGTTTGCCCCAGAAAGTGACGAAAGATTGCGCCCAATGCCCCAAGAATCAAAACTGCGATGAGATTGCCATGGTGTTGGAATTAAAGGAAATCGAAGTTTCATGAATCAAGAAGAATGTATTTGGCCGGCTGGCTTTCGCGCCGCGGGTCTATCCGCCGGCATTAAATCAAATGGGGCGCCCGACTTTGCCATGCTGCGCATGGATCATGGCGCGGTGGCCGCGGCCATGTTCACCACCAATCTATTCGCCGCCGCGCCCGTACAGATTTCGCGGCAGCATTTACACAATTCGCGCGGACACGCCAGCGTGTTGGTTGTGAATTCCGGTTGCGCCAACGCCACCACTGGTCCACATGGATACGCGGATGCACAAACCATTGGCGATTGCGTGGCACAGGAATGTGGTTGCGCCCATGAGGCGGTCTTGATGAATTCCACAGGCATCATTGGTAAGCGATTGCCCCTGGCGAACATGCTGAAGTGCGTCGCACCCCTGTCGCAACGTTGCGTAGAAGGAAGCGTCGAACCCTTTGCCCGCGCCATCATGACCACCGACACGCGCGTCAAAATGTCAACGCGCTTAGTGGCAACGCATTCCGCACCAATTCGTGTGACGGGCGTGACCAAGGGCGCGGGAATGATCCATCCCAATATGGCCACCATGATCGCAGTCATCACCACCGACGCCGCGCTTGAGCCACATGAACTTGACGCCATGATGCGTGTGGCCGTGGAGCAATCCTTCCATAGAATTTCTATTGATGGCGACACCAGCACCAACGATTGCGTCTTTGCATTTGCGAGCGCCCAACGCGCAGCCGCGGCGGACCACAAGGAATTGCAACGCGCATTCTGCGAAGTCGCGCGCGACTTGGCGCACATGATTGTGTGCGATGGCGAGGGCTTCACACGCGCGTTTGAAGTGCGTGTGCGTGGCGCCGCCAGCGCCGCCGACGCGCTGGCTGTTTCAAAAACAGTCGCCACGAGCATGTTGGTTCGATGCGCCATTACTGGCGGCGATCCAAATTGGGGTCGCTTGCTTGCGGCCGCGGGCAGAAGCGGCGCCAAGCTCGATCCATCGTTGCTCACGCTTCGCGTTGGGGATATTTCTTTGTATCACAATGGGCAACCCACCGAGACCTCCAAAGAAATCGCCGCGGCCGAATTTTCGAAACCCAATGTCATGATTGAATTTCATCTGGGCTTGGGCCTCCATGATGATTTCTTCATTTCCAGCGGCATGACACAGGAATATGTGAAGCTCAACAGCGAGTACAGCACCTGACATTGCGGCGTGCGCCCAGGGAACTGCGTGGCATGGATGGCGCTCCAATCGCTGGCAAGGCGAGCGTTTCAAACACGCGTCGACCGCCAATTCAATCAACATATTGCTGTATTCTGAAGGCATCCCCTTCATCTTTAGGCGATAGAAAGTTACCATGCGATTTCGAATCATCACCTTCACATGTGCGACTTTACTTTTAGCTGTGCCGGTTTTTCCATACGGTGCGCTTGGACATGAAACGGTCGGCGCCATAGCGGACATGAAATTGGCGGGAACGCCCGCGGGGGCGCAAGTCACCAAACTGCTCAACGGGCTCACGCTTTCGCGCGCCTCTGTGCTGGCCGATGAAATCAAAGGCTGGGACCGATTGCCAAAGGGACAACCCAAGCCCACCATCTTGAAGAATCAGCCGCGATTACAAGAACAATTGGTGGCATTTTGGAACGCCAATCCCCCCACCAAAGCCAAAGGCAGCGATGCGCCAACTCACAAGGAATTTCATTACACGGATGTGCCCGCGGTGGATGGAAGCAAATATGTCAAGGGCAATCTTGGAACGGAACCCTACGACATTGTGCAAATGATTCCGTTCTGCGCGCGCGTGCTGTTGGGGGAAGAACCAGAGAACAACGATCGCAAGATCACCAAACCCGTCGCCCTCATTCTGCTGGCGCATTATGTGGGCGACATTCATCAACCCCTGCATGTGGGAAACGCATATTTCTCAACTGCTGGCAACTTGGTCAATCCAAGCAAGGGCGGCAAAAGCTTTCCAGACCACGGCGGCAATGGCTTTCGTATTATTTTGGCCGACGAAAAAAATGCCAAGGGCGATACAAAGAGTAAAGGCAAGCCAAGCTCTCAAAAATCAAACAAGAGCAAAGGCACCAATCTGCACAGTTTCTGGGACAGCGAGGCGGTTGATGAGGCCTTGAAACAAGTCGATGAAACTATCGAATCGCAGCCAAATCACAAGGGAAAAGTCACGGACGAGCAGGTGATCGCCTGGTTTGCCAACGCTGAACCTACGGACTGGAAACCACCAGCGAAATCAAAGCCAACCGAATGGGCGCAATTCTGGGCCAATGACATTCTTCCAATGTCGACCCAAGCCCACGAGCGACTCGCGTTTAGCAATGTCACCATCAAGAATGACAGCGCCAATGGCGACGCCACGGAAATTAAAATGCCTGATGGAATTTCCTACTTAAACTGGGCAGGTCAACGCACACAGGAAGAATTGCACAAGGCCGGTTGGCGCCTGGCCGCGATTATTGAGGCCTGCTTGGACACTGAAAAACCGGCCGCAAAAAAATCAAAGTCGACTCAATAAATCGACTCACGGAGACAAGGGCGTGTACAAAATTTGATCGCGCAAATCAGCCGCTTGCAGGGCGATTGGATCAGTGTCGCCAAATGCCGTGGCCACATCCGCTGCCAACACGCTTGCGTTTCCTTTCGAGCGCTCAATCTCTCCAATATTTCGCAGGCAATCAATGCGGTCCATGGCCACCAACACCAACACCTGCATACGCCATGGCGCGACACGCTTTTCACGCAACCACCTATTGGTGTCAAATCCCTCAAGCGCCTGGTCATACAACTTGATCGCGGACCGGCAATCACCGCGCGCCTTGGCAAGCGTTCCCAGCGTGGCCAAGGGCAACCGCGGATCTTGCAATGTTTTCAGTGTGATTCCAGCCTCCACCGCGGCGCGCAAACGCTTTTCCAAATCAGGAATTTGATCAGTGGCTCCGGCCGTGCCAGCAATGCGAATGGCCTGCTCCAAAGCCAATGGCTCCCGAACTTGCGCGGCGCCCGGCGCGGCAAAACAATCCAGCAGCAATTTGGATTCATCCCATGACTCTTGCAATTTGCCAAGGGCAAGCAGCGCCTCGATCTTCAACCGGCTGCGATCCAGCGACACGGGCGACAAGCGATCATCCGTTACCAACGCGGCCTCGGGCGAATCCAGCCATGTCAACACGCTCGCTGCGCCATGTTCGCAATATTCAATACGCATCAACATATTGTTCAACGCGTCCAGTTGCGCGGGCGACATATTCTGAGATTTCGCCGCGTCAATAGCCAAGCGCATTTGCAGTAGGGAACGCGTGCCGTCGCCTTCCTCTAAAGACTGCACGGCATTGTTGACCAGCATTTCAACTGAATCAACATTGTTGCTTTGGGGGGCAACCATCGGCGCGATCTGCGGCACCTGCGCCGCGGGCGATGGTGTTTGAACCACAACATTGGGCGTGCTGGCTTGGAGTGTCTTGGGCGCGCCTTGGCCATTCACTGGCGTTGGATTTATTTGCATCACCAATGAAATGCCGTAGACCAGCGCGATGGCCGCCAAGAGAAGCACAACCAACTTTGCGATCAATGTGGTGCGCATTAAAATTGCCTGAGAAATCGCGCGTCATTCTCATACAGCCAGCGAATGTCGGAAATTCCATGACGGCGCATTGCGATTCGCTCCACGCCCAATCCAAACGCGTAGCCAGACCACACTTCGGGGTCGATTCCCACGGACTCAAACACCGCTGGATCAACCATGCCGCAACCACCAAGCTCCACCCAGCGCCACTCGCCTTTGATCTTCATCTTCATATCCACTTCAGCGCTTGGCTCGGTGAAGGGAAAGAAACTTGGACGCATTCGAACTTCCGCTTCTGGACCAAAGCACGCGCGCGCAAATTGCCACAGGGCGGTCTTGAGATCAACCATGGAGATATTTTTATCCACGCATAAACCCTCCACCTGATGAAACATGGAGAAGTGCGTTGCGTCATGCGTATCCGGTCGATACACGCGGCCAACTGCCACAATCTTCAGCGGCGGCTTTTCCTTTTCCATGGTTCGAATTTGCACGGTGCTGGTTTGCGTGCGAAGCAATCGACGAATACCCCCCTGCTCGGCCATGTAAAAATTGTCCGTGGCCTCGCGCGCGGGGTGCCCCTCTGGAATGTTCAGCGCCGTAAAATTGTGCCACTCGTCCTCCACTTCGGGACCCTCGGCAACGCGGAAACCCATACGACCAAAAATATCCACGATGTCGGCGATGGTTCGAGTCAGCACATGGCGGCGGCCAACCCCCGCGGGCAACCCCGGCTCCGTCATGTCAATGTCTGGACCACTTTCAGCGGCGCCCGCCGATGTTTTGAGGGCAAACTCCGCCTCTAACTTTTGCTTCATGGCGTTGAGCTGCTTTCCCAGCGCGGGTTTTTTATCTTTTGGCGCGCTACGAAGCGCCTCCATCATGGCGCCAACGCGTCCAGAAGTTCCAAGCCATGCGATACGCCATGCCTCCATCTGCGCGGCGGTTGTGGCGGCGTTGAGCGCGACCAGAGCCTCATGTTCATTGGTTTCAATGGAATCAAGCACGAATAAAGTCTAGCGATTTTGCGGAGTTTGAGCCTGCACCAAAATCTTAGAGGCGGCCACTTGCGAAAGCATGACAGGCTTGGCGTGCGCCGCGCGCACGGTCATGGAATGAGCTTGTGCGCTCACGCTTTGCACCACCAAACCCACGCCAGGCTTCAATCCATTGTCCGCGACAAACTTCAAGAACGCTCGGTTCTGATCAGTAATACGCGTTATGCGTACTCGTTCACGTGCGTCACATTGATGCAGCTGCTTGCTGCGTGCCTTTGAAAAATTTCCGGCGGCATCTGGAATTGGATCACCATGCGGATCGGTGGATGGCCGACCAAGAAATTCGTCGAGTCGATCCAGAATGCGCGGGGACAACGCATGCTCAAGCCGCTCGGCCTCCTCGTGCACATCGCCCCAATCCAGTTTCAGCGTGCGCACCAAAAAAGTTTCAATCACGCGGTGGCGGCGCAGCACATCCAAGGCAATCGTGTTGCCCTTGGCGGTGAGCGCAATACCGCTGTAGGGCTGGGACTTCACCAGGCGCGCCAACGACAGGCGCTTGATCATGCTGGTAGCAGTGCCCTTGGTCACGCCCAGTTCCTGCGCCAAGCGCGCGACCCCGGCCTCGCCGCTCGGTGATTCTTGGCACAAGGTGTAAAGAGCCTTGATGTAATTTTCTACGGTTTCGCTCGCCATGGCAAGCGCATGGTAGCTCCCGCATCAGCGCCAGCAATGCCAAACCACCAAATTACTACTTTTGGCACCATTTCCAAGCATCTCAATGTTTGAGTGCTCCGTTCATGAAAGTTTGATTCGTCAAACTTATTTGCTAGACTCTATCACGAAGCGCGGGCGTATGCCCACGCAAGCATTGCGCTCTTGGCAACATCTCCACTGGTATGAACACCAACAAGTCAAATTCTTCCAGCGCCGCTTGGCGCGCAACTCGAAGCGTGCATTCCTTGCCAGAGGCGTACTCCACCGTGCCGGTGCCGTTGCATGGATCACGCTGGCGCAAACTGATGGCCTTCAGCGGTCCCGGACTCATGGTTGCCGTGGGCTACATGGACCCTGGCAATTGGGCCACAGACTTGGCCGGTGGCTCGAAATTTGGATACGCGCTGCTCAGCGTGATTCTGATCTCTAATCTGATGGCGATCTTGCTGCAACATTTGGCGGTGAAGCTTGGCGTAGTTGCGCAACGAGATTTGGCGCAGGCCTGCCGCGATCACTTCAGCCCGCCAGTTTCATTTTGCTTGTGGGTGCTGTGTGAAATCGCCATTGCCGCATGCGACTTGGCGGAGGTCATTGGCTCCGCCATAGCGTTGAATTTACTTTTTGGAATTCCTTTGGTGTGGGGCGTGTGCATCACGGCCGCGGATGTGCTGATGATTTTGTTTTTGCAAACCAAGGGCTGGCGCTACATCGAGGCGTTGGTGGCTGGTCTTGTTTTTCTCATTGGCGCTTGTTTTGCCTATGAAATGATCGCCGCGCGCCCCGAACTCCCGGAGTTGCTGCGCGGGCTTGTGCCCACTCCAGAGATCGTGGTCAATCCGGCCATGCTGTATATTTCTATCGGCATTCTGGGAGCCACGGTCATGCCGCACAATTTATATCTGCATTCGGCCATTGTGCAAACGCGCAACTATCCACGCGATGACGCTGGTAAGTCTGTGGCCATTCGCTACGCCACGGCCGACTCCACCATTGCCCTGTTGTTCGCCTTCTTCATCAACGCCGCCATTCTTATTCTTGCCGCGGCAACATTTCATAAGACAGGCCATCAAGATGTTGCGGGAATAGAGGACGCCTATGAATTACTCACGCCAGTGCTTGGCGCGTCGCTGGCAAGCACGGTGTTCGCAGTGGCGTTGCTTGCATCGGGACAAAATTCCACGCTCACTGGAACGCTGGCTGGCCAAGTGGTTATGGAGGGATTTCTCAATATCCGCCTTGCCCCATGGTTACGCCGCTTGGTCACACGCCTAATCGCGGTCATTCCCGCCGTGATTGTGTCGGCCCTGTATGGGGCAAATGGGGTAAATAAATTATTGATCCTGAGCCAGGTGATTCTTTCCTTGCAACTTTCATTTGCGGTCGTGCCGCTGGTGTGGTTCACCAGCAGCCGACTCAAGATGGGACGCTTTGTCAATTCCCCCGCGCTTGCAACCACCGCATGGATTGTGACGGCCATCATTGTGCTGCTCAACACCTACCTGCTGGTGCAGACATTCCAAGGCTGAACTGTAGGAACCCGCGCATTTATGGCATGACTTCAAGCTTGCGCAACTCAAAATAGCACTTGGCGCAGGCGCGCACATCTACCAAGGCGTCATGGCCGCCTTCAAACGCAAAGCCAAACAACTCCGTATGCAGCTCCTGAAGCTTGGGCCATTTATAGCCATAGTTTCCCGAAATTTTGCAAAAGTCCGTTGAAGATTGCATGGTGCAAACCCGCGGCTTCTGCAACACAACATTCATCCTGCCAGCGCGCAGAAACTCGCTACCCAAAATATTTTCGTCAAATGACATGTTGTGCGCAAATAAATTGTCCGCGCTCAATATGTCCTTGGTTATTTCATCCAGCACCGTGTTCAATGCCACGCCCTCGCGCATGGCTTTGTCGGTCGTAATGCCATGAATGCGTGACACCTCGTCTGGGATCACAAATCCATCGGGGCGAATAATGTGGTTGATGGCCTTCAACTCACGCCCCTGCTTGTCGGTCACCATCCATCCCAACTGCACCACGCGCGGCCAGTTCAACAAGTCCGATGGCGGCGCCTTGTAATTTCTGGGAACGCCTGTAGTTTCGGTGTCAAAAAATAAATACATGCCTGCTCCTTCAATGCCGAAACGCCGCGCCCGCGTCGCTGTCCGCGTCACCTTCCATGCGCAGATGCTCCAACTCCAGGCGCACTTGATCCGCGGGTTGCGCGCATCGGGTGGCCATCCAAAACAGCGGCACGGACAGGACTGCAATAATCAGCGTGTCGAATGAATTTTTCAAGTCGCCTGTTCCACCAAAGTCCTCGCTGCCAAACCATCCAACTGCAATCACCACCAGCGCGGTTGGAGCCAACCATATCAACGGCTTCCATGCGTTCACTACTGGCGCCTTGCCGCGCAACTTGGGAATGGCGTATGCAAAGAACACAATCACGCACAGAGCCACAATGACAGGAATGTACGACTTCACTCCGCTCCAATACACAATCAACAAGTTGGACGCGAACGCCACAAACGCCATGACTATTCCGCCTGGCATTTCAAAGGGACGCCGCGACTTTGGTTCGATGCGTCGCAACACCACCACGCTCACTGGAACCGAAATCACATTCAAAAAATAAGCCGCGGCGTTTAAATTCGCCAACTCTGTCCACTTGGGGTATGCAAACACAACCACTGAACTTACAAACCATGAGAACACCAGCGCCAAGACCGGCACGCCTTGCTTGTTCAACTGCAATAAAATATTCCAGGCGAATCGTTGCTGCGCCGCCGCATACACCACGCGCCCGGTACTGCCCACATATGCCAGACAACTTCCCCCGGGCGAAATCACCGCGTCGAAATATAAAATTTTCACCATAAGCGGCAACCCCGCCACCATTAAAATGGCTAAAAACGGAGCGTTTGCCTGGGGAATTTGAATGCTTTTCCAGCCGTTCGCATACTGATCCGTGTCCAGCGCGCCCAGGAACGCCAGCTGCACAATGAAATACAGAATCAGCGCAAACACCGTGGACATCAGAAACCCAAAGGGAATATCTTTCGCTGGATTTTTCGCCTCACCCGCCAAGTCGCCAATAATGCGGAACCCGCATAGCGTGAACACAATACCGCCCATGGACAGCGCGGCAAAAATACTTTGCACTCCACCCGGCATAAAGCCCGCGCCATTGGATGTGAGATTAACGCTGTCAAACTTGGTGAACATCAACACCAACCCCACGCTCGCGGGAATGGCGATCTTCCACCATGTGATCACGCTGTTCATGCGTATCAACCAGCGCACACCAAAGAAATTCAGCACCGTGAAAAATGCGATCAACAAGACTGTGACTACTTGCCCGGTGTGGCTTAAGTTGGCCTCTTTGCCAACGGTCAACTCTGGAAAATACATGGCGCTATACGTGACAATACTGGTGGCTTCAATGGACGGAGTAGTGACATAAGCAAAGAACAGCAGCCACATGTTGATCAGCGACATACCGCGGCCGTGCGTGGCCGATGAAACTTGCGCGCTTGAACCTGACACCGGAAACGAGCACGCCAATTCCGCCAAGCAGTATCCCATGATCAACATCAATCCCGCGCCCACCACCCACGCCAACAGCGAGGCGGGACCCGCCTGCTTCACGGCTTCCATGGGAGCGTATAACCACCCAGAACCAACAACTCCGGAAATTCCCAGCGCCACCAGTCCCCATCTGCTCACATCGCGGCGCAAATGAGTACTTGGTTCATTCATCAATTAATGGTAACGCAAAAAAATCATCGCACACCTTCGCTTGACGGCGCAAGTGGTTCCATGGGGGCAGCGGCGGAAGTTGACATTGCAAGCAGAAGGCAACCCAAATCAGCGCTATCCATTTCACCATCGCAGTTGAGATCGGCAATCAACAATTCTGCGGATTCAAGTGCGCTGATGTATGCAACCATGTCACAGTCGTCCACCGTTCCACTTAAATCCACATCGCCTTCGGCGCGCTGACACGCATCAAGTATTCCGTCCATGTCCTCATCAAGCGTGGCTTGTAACTCAAGTTCACGCAACCTTCGCTGCGAGTCGATCATGTCCACAGTGGGCTGCTCCACGACCATCACCCCAGTGACCAGGGCTGGCAATCGCTCATGCTCGACGGCGATTCGAGCAGCAATGATCAAGAATAATTCATCGCATCGTATTTGCGACTCCGTGCGCGGGTCGCCATCCGCATCCGCACTCGCTCCATCTATTTCATCATGTCCATTCAAAGAATTTAATTGCGAATTGGTTGGCGCGTCCAATGTCCCAGGGCTCGAACAACTTGCGGCGTTGGTGGCAGCGGCACTGGGCTTATACGATTCGCTTGAACTGGCATCATCCCCAACCAAACTGTTCGAGTCTTCGGATACCCGAACACCAGTGGCGCTATCGCTGCTTGGACCAAGTCCAAGCGCAAAGACGGCACGCACGGTGTAGGTGTGCGTGGTGCTCGGCGTGGCGGTGGTGTCTTGTACCTGCATGTGAGTTGCATTACCAATTACTTTGACCGACAACTGGACTCCATCCCGATAGACACGATAGAGCTGCACGCCTTCCAACCTGATCCAGCGCACATCAATGCGGTCCGAAAAAACACTAGAGGCGGTCACGCCTCTAGGAATGGGTCCGCGCCAACCATAATTTCCAAAACTCGACGCGCTCTTTTGATTGCCAAACTTGGCTTTGACCGTGTACAGATAATTCACCAGAGACAAAGCTCCAGTACCAAAGCTGTCAATATGCGTGGAAGTACTCACTGAACCTGCAATCACGACTCCATTACGCGATACTTCGTATCCTGTCGCCCCAACAATTGGCGTCCATGTCACTTGAATTGAGGATTCAAACGCGCCATCGCTTGCCGCAACTTGCGTGGGCGCTGGCATGCCGCGATAGCCGGTATCCACGGAGCTTTCTGGACTGAAGCCAGCCGCTGAATTGGCGCGCACCGAATATCGGTACACCGCATTAGGACTTGCGCCTGAATCGCCGCCACTTACAGTTGTTCCCCCTACGACTGTGGCGACAGTCACGGGAGTATCCCCACTGTTCACGCGGCGCAATACTTCATACCCCGTTGCGTTTGCCGCGGCCGTCCATGTGACAAGCACTTGCGTAGACATTGTTCCCTCGCTTGCGCGCACGCCCGTAGGAGGCGCCATGCGGTAGCCAGTGTTGCCCACACTTGCGTCGCTCGCACCAGCCGTGGATACCGCTTCGACCGTGTAGTTGTAAAGCGTTCCCATGACCGCGGTCACATCATCGCAAGTCACCACGCCATTTCCAGTCACGCTGCCCGCCAACACTTTCCCGCTGGGGTTTGTTCTATACACGGAATATCCAGTCGCGCCCTCGCTGGCTACCCATTTCACAGTCACTTTGTCAGCGAGTCCATCCGATGCATTCACGCTCAGGGGAGCGGCTACCTTGCGATATCCAGAATTAATCAAACTGGACGCGCTTGGAACAACTGGATTCACCGCGGATCCCGCGGCACTGATGGCCTTCACAGAGTAATTATATTTTTTACCAGGCACGGCCAACGAGTCACTAAATGCAAGAGCACTTGTGGTTGAACCAATCGCTCCAGTAGTTCCGCTGCGGAAGATTTGATAGCCCACCGCATTTGCCACGCTGTTCCAAGTGACATCCACTCTCGTGGTGAACGCGCCGTCAGTCGCCGCAACATTTGATGGCGCAAGAACATTGATGAAGCCCGTGTTGGCGGCACTCGAAGCGCCTAGGCCAGCCGGAGTTGACGCCGTAACCGTGTAAGAGAAAGTCTGACCCACTGCCACCACATCATTAAAGGTCGTCGTGGTTTGAACTTGCGCAGTGCGAATAGTTACACCATCACGCTTGACCTCATAGCCAGTCGCACTCGGTACAGCGTTCCATGACACGGTGATCTTATCTGTGAAAGTTCCATCAGTTGCATTTAATCCAGTCGGAACTTCAGGCGCCCGCCAACCGATCGCAGGCGGAGTGCTGAGTTCGCTTGAACCTGTAGCGGCGACCGACTTCACGGCATATGAAAAGTTCACGCCAATCGTGGCGGTCGGATCGTCATACTGCGTTGTGGTTGATGTCCCAATGATTGTTCCATTGCGGAATATTTCATAGCTTGTCGCGCCGACCGCCGCGTTCCATGTCACAGTGATTTTGTTCGTGAACAAACCGTCGCTGGCCGCGACTCCGGTTGGCGCAACAATGTTGATGTAACTAAAGGCTGCCGTTGCCGATGCCGTTCCTAATGGCGTCGTCACCACGACATCTTTCGCGCCCGCAATTCCCGCAGGCGTCACTGCGGTAATCAATATGTCGCTCAGAACAACAACACTTGTCGCCGCAACTCCGCCAACAGTGACGCTGCTTGCCCCGGTTAAATTCGTTCCCGTGATTGTTATGGCCGTGCCGCCCAACGTTGTTCCTGAAGTTGGCGCAATGCTTGCGATAATTGGCGCGCTTGTCTCAACCAAATTTAAACCGCTTACAACAAAGATCGACTCGGCGCCATTGACTTCATCCACCGCAATAACGGTATGGCCATCTGCTGAAATGCCGCACTGCTGCGGATTGCGGGCGGACATATTTATGCCTTGGTCGGTGAGATATATTTTGAGATCAATAATCTCAGTTGCCTCGGACCACAGACATGCAACTTGGGATTGACCCTCTGCATCGCGCGAACCCGCCACAATGGTGCCGTCGGCGCTCAGGCTTAACGAGTGAATGTGACGCAGCGCCTCGGGCAACGCAATCAACGCGCCAGAGGATTGTCTCCACAAAAATGCGCGGCGAATTTTTGTGAACTCGGAGTTATTTTCATAGTGCTCCGACATTCCCAAGATCACATTGCCATCTTGGCTGACAGCCATGGGCCAGTACAAATCATTCAAAGTGTCATCAGGCCAATGTGGATTCTCTACCATGCCAGCGCTAGTCCAGCGGAACACTTTACTTTTATTGCCTTCACCAAATGCGATGCTGGTTCCAACCACCACCGAACCATTCGCGCTGACAAAGAACGCCGCCGAGTTCCCAGTGCCTTGAAGCCTGCCTAAATCTTGTAGTACTCCATTGTGGTATCGAAAGGCGGTCAGATTGAACGGCTGTCCCGTGACAGAATTAATTCCACCAATGCTGGCCCCCACCACCGTCGAGCCATCACCACTCACCGCAAGCGCGGTCGACGAGGAATCACTGTTGAGCGCACCTAAGGAAATTGGCACACCGCCAGCGCTCCAAGCGACCGCATGACAAAAAGATCCCTCGCCATTCTTATTCAAACTACTTCCAACAACCACCGTGCCGTCGTCGCTCACGCACCTGCCACCCTGGCTTGAATCGTGGTCATTATTTGTTGTGAGATCGGTGTTTACATTGCCAAAACCAATAAATGATTCTTGATCGCCACCCAAAGGGCTTAAAGACAATTTTGCGCCCACGCTATTAAAGCGAAATGCCTTTCTGCGGGTTTGATTTGTTTGCTCGTCATACAGGCGCGCCACGCCCACGCCAACCAAACCATTGCCGCTGACCATGTCGCTTTGGGAATCAATTTCTCCCAGGGCGGTATTCACACCAAGATCAACATTGCCCCCATTGGTCCAACGAAACGCGTGGTTTCCCATGTCTCTACTTGCATGGGCATTATTGCTTGAGAACAAATCACCAAACTGCGCCGATCCCACCACCACCGAGCCATTGGTGCTTATATCCGACGGCATGATTGGCGTTGCAAGCGCGCCAAGTTTTTGTATTCCACTCATGGCCGTCCAGCGAAAGGCGGTGAAATATTGATACTGGCCAAGATTTACAGCGGTGGCCACAACGCCCACAACAACTGTGCCATCGGAGTTCACCGCGTTTGCACTTGCGTCCGTGGACCCAAGCGGCAATCCCAAATTGTTGAAACCATTAGCGCTTGTCCAACGCACCGCGTGAAAACCTGTCGATACTTGCGACACAACATGCCACGTCTGTCCAACCAAGATACTTCCATTGCCATTGATGGCATTAATTTGGGCATGCGTGCTGCCACTAGGCAATCCGCCAAGAGTTGTCATGCCGCTCTGGGATGTCCAGCGAAAGGCGCTTCGATCCAAACCTTTCAACGCGGTTCCAGCGATAACCAATCCATCGGCGCTCACCAACGCAACTGCGCTGTCAATTTTGGGGACAGGCGTGCCACAATTCAACCAAGATTGAATCCCAAATTCAATTTTCCAGCGGAAGACATGCACATTGAATTGCCCCTCTGACCCGGGAATAATATAAGTTCCAACAACGCAATTACCATCCGCGCTGAGATCGGTTGCAACCGCTTGACTATTGAATACAAGAAATATTTCCTGCCAACTTCCAAATGAACCTGTTGGATCAGACCACCGGTATGCGCCACCAGATACTTTGTTGGCAATGATCACGGAGCCATCGCTGTTGATGCGCGCGCTGCCGGCAATCCAAGAATTTTCGGATGTCAGTAAAGACCAATTTCCCGTGGCATTTGTCCAGCGCCAAATTTTATAATTGGAACCGCCTTGACTCATTGCCACAATCGTGCTGCCATCGGCGCTGATGCGCGGGGCATTGATCTGGTCCCAAGTTTCGCCAGATGTTGGCGGCTGACCCAAATCTTGCCAGCCGACATTTTGCGTCCAGCGCGCTATGGAGCGCTGGAGTTGACCGTTGTTGTACGCGTCATATGTTCCAACAGACACGGGCGCGCCACTGGTGCTTGCTCCTGTTGCGATGGGAGGATTTTCTTGCGCGTCAATGCCGCCAAGGCTGATCATGCCACCGGCATTGGTCCACCGAAATGATGTGTTGGCGCTTAGGCCACTCACAAAATTGCCGTCATTGCTTACAAATTTGGCGTTGGAGTTGGCGGTGAAACTTACAACATCTTGCAGCGTCACTTGGGCGTGCGCGCCGCGCGCACAAAGAACAACGACAGCGTACGCAAACAAAAGCGCACCCTTAAACCAAATACAAGGTTGCCTACGGCTCGTCGTCATTGCTTGTGCTATTGGATTTTAATCCTAAAGAAGAGCTTTATGTCACGAATACATTCATACCATCGCATCACACACATTTGTCATTCAAAACACCATGCACCAGGGCGCCATGCCCACTGCCAAACTATCCCATACAAACTAAAATTTGAGAACATTTTTTCTGTGTTTAAGTTGAATAACCTGAAATCCAGCTGAAAACAAGTTATGAGCCCTCAATAAAAAACGCCCCGACTTTATAAGGTCGGGGCGTTGTGCAAATTATGTAAATGCGTGCCTTGCAATGGCGGGGTTAGCCCAGCCAGCACAACTCACTCGCTCTTGGCTTCAGACTTGTCTTGCGCCTTCGCGGCGTTCTTGCCGTCGGCGATTTCCTTGCGCTTCTTGGCGGCAAACGCCGCACGGCGATTGGAAACTTTACGACGATTGCCAGCTCGGCCACTCACTTGGCTTCCGCTTTCGGAACCAACGAGTTGAAGAATCACAAGCATGGTTGCATCGCCAACGCGGTGCTTGTCCTGCTTGATGATGCGGGTGTAGCCACCCGCGCGATCCTTGTAACGCGTAGCCACGCGGGTGAGAATGTGCTCGATCAATCGAGGCGACTTGCGCACTTCACCGAAGCGGTTGAACTCGATTGAATCCACCGCGGGCAGCTCCCAATATTCACTGGTCTTGCGACTTTCTGGAACATTGGGGTCCGCGATCCACGCAAAGACCTTGCGATCGGGCAACTTGCTGAGCAACTGTCGACGCGTGGTCAAAGACTTGGTCTTGGCCGTGGTGATCAGCTTCTCAATAAATGGTTGCACCATCTTGGCCTTGGGCAAAGTGGTTTCAATCTGTCCGTGTTCAAACAAACCTGCGGCAAGATTTCGAATCATCGCGCGGCGATGATCTTCCTTCAGACACAGTTGTTTTCCAGCTACTTTATGGCGCATTGCAAATTCCTCAATTCAAAACGGGGCACAATCAGATCGAACACATTAAGCGTGTGAATCACTGGTCGCTGGCTTGAAGCCCTCAGGCATAACCATGCCCAAGCCCAAACCTTCGTCTTCCAATGACTTCTTCAATTCTCGCAAGCTGGTGCGGCCAAATGCCCGCAGACACAGCATGTCGTTCTCGGTTTTACGAACCAGTTCATGCACAAATTTAATCTTGGCGCTTTCCAGGCAATTACTCACACGAACGGTGAGGTCAAGCTCGGAGATTGGCATGTTGATCTTGCGCAGCAACTCAAGTTCGGCGTCTGGCTCGTTGGCAATATTGGTTGGAACAGTTTCTTCACCTTCATTGTCATACATCACAAACGGATTCAAGTGCTTGCGCAGAATCTTGGATGCTTCCACTAAAGCCATTTCTGGCGAGATGGTTCCGTTGGTCCAAATATCCAGGATCAAACGGTCATAGTTGGTGCGTTGCCCAACTCGGGTGTCCTCAACGCGGTAACGAACGCGAAGCACTGGACTGAAGATGGCGTCCACTGGAATCAGTCCAATTTCTTGCTCCTCAATCTTGGCCCATTGCTCGCTCGCAGGCAGATAGCCGCGGCCCTTCTCAACCGTGAATTCAGCGGCGAATTCCTTCTTTTCGGTCATTGTGGCCAACACGGTTTCTGGATTGTGAATTTGAATCGAAGCGTCAGCCTCGATCAGATCCGGCGTCACTTCGCCGGGACCCTCGGCCAGCAGCCGCATGGTCTTGGCGGTGTCGCCCTCCATGCTGACAACCAACTTTTTGATATTCAAAATAATGTCGGTCACATCTTCATTCACGCCGGGAAGACTTGTGAACGCGTGCGTCACGCCCGCAATCTTCACGCTGGTGATAGCCGCGCCTTCAAGGCTGGACAACAGAATGCGACGAAGACTGTTTCCAATGGTGGTTCCAAAGCCGCGCTCAAATGGCTCGGCGGTGAAACGACCAAAGGTTTGTGTCAGACTCTTTTGCTCAACAGTGACATGTGACGGAAGCTCTAATCCGCGCCATCGAACGTGCATGGTGAATCTCCAAAGTTGCGGCAGAATCCAGAACAGGAAACTCTTGGACTCACGGCGAATATTGAACTCTGCTGCAACAGTTCAATACGCCTTCTTGGCCAAGAGAAGTACGATTTGCAAACACCCAGCGAAACTAGGCCCGCGACCACAAAACACGGTCGGGCAGTATAAGCGAAAAACCCTTCCAAATCAACGCTCTTACACGCGTCGCTTCTTGGGGGCGCGGCATCCGTTGTGCGGAATTGGTGTGTGATCTTCAATGGCGATCACCTTTAAGCCGTTGTGCGCAAGGCCAGTCACGGCGCTTTCGCGGCCAGGACCTGGTCCCTTCACACGAACTTCCACCTCACGCATACCTAAACGCTTGACCTTGCCCGCGACTTTTTCAGCGGCGCGGCTGGCGGCGAACGGAGTGCTCTTGCGAGCGCCCTTAAAACCAACGCTGCCGGCTGAATCCCATGCCAGGGTCTCACCGTTCACATCGGTCACAGTAACAATGGTGTTGTTGAAGGTCGCGTTCACAACCACGATACCCTTCACGATATTTTTGCGGACTTTTTTCTTACTTGCCATATGAATAATTCCTGTTCTTCAACCTGTTCTTCAAATTGCGCGACGGGATCAACCCTTCACGCCCTTCTTGCCGGCGACCGTTCGCTTTTTGCCCTTACGAGTGCGGGCGTTTGTACGAGTTCGTTGACCACGACAAGGCAATCCCTTGCGATGACGCTCGCCGCGGTAGCAGCGAATGTCCTTGAGACGTTGAATATCCTGCTGAGTTTGGCGGCGCAGCGCGCCCTCCAAGATGTAGCTTTGATCAAGCAATTGGCTGATGTTGGCCAATTCCTTGTCGTCCAGTGTGCTGGCTCGGCGTTCGCCATCAATGCCGGTCTTGGCAAGAATGTCCTTGGCGAACTTGGGGCCAATGCCGTGGATGTATTGAAGAGCGAAAAGAATCTTCTTGCGCTCGGGAATGTCGATACCTGCTAGTCGTGGCATGGGGTGCTCCTTAAAATCTTTTCTGAATCAGCCTTGTCGCTGCTTCAAACGGGGGTTCTTCTTGTTGATGACGAAACGCTTGCCTTTGCGGACAACGATTTGGCAATCGCGGGTTCTTCGTTTAATGCTGCTGCGGACTTTCATAATTACTCTTTCTTAGAAACGGTAGACAATGCGACCCTTGGTCATGTCGTAGGGACTCAATTCGATAGTGACTTTGTCGCCAGGAAGAATGCGGATGAAAAACTTCCGCATCTTGCCACTGACATAGGCGAGAATTTCTTTGTCGTTCTGCAAGCGCACCCTGAACATGGCGTCTGGCAAAGCTTCAGTGACTTCAGCGTCGAGTGTGATCTTGTCATCTTTGGCCATTTAGTTTGAGCCTTCCAAGATCGCGCTCACCGGAACGACCGTGAGAACGCGGGCACCTGTTTTGGTGACCACAATCGTGTGTTCGAAATGCGCCGATACCAGGCCATTGGCGGTGACAACCGTCCAGTTGTCCGGCAAGATTCGTGTGGCCACGCCCAACACATGTCCATCGCGATCGGTGGCGCTTACAGAACCGTCATTCATGGTCAACATGGGCTCAATGGCGATCGTCATTCCAGGAAGAAGCGTGAAGTCGCGCCGCTCCAGCAAGGAACGGCTGACGCTGTTTGGCGCCTCTGGCCATTCATGCAATGTGCGGCCAATTCCGTGGCCCATGAGATCGGTGACCACGCCAAATTTGGCTTCAATAGCCATGTCTTGCAGGCGTTGCGCAATGGTGCTCCAACGCACGCCAGGCTGCACCAAATCAATGGCCTCTTGCAACATGGCTTGGGTATGCGCGACCATGGCGCGAATTTCTGGGGACACATTCCCTACGCACACGGTCACCGCGGCGTCGGCGCACCACTCGCGAAAGCGAACGCCGCAATCAATCTTCACCACATCACCATCGCGAATCACGCGGCTGCTTGGAATGCCATGCACCACTTCATTATTCACGCTTATGCATGAACTTGCGGGAAACGGCTCGCGCGTGTCCGACTTGCCGTAGCCAATAAACGCCGCTTCGGCGCGGTGGGCGGCAATCACTCCGGCGATCACGCAATCCAAACTTGCGGTGGAAGTTCCAACGACGCAAGCCACTGTGGCCGCGTGCAGCGCAAGCGCAGCAATATGACCGGCCTCGGCCATGTGTTGAATTTCTTGCTCGGATCGAATTTCACTCGCGACCGCTCGGCGCGTTGGACGCAAATCGCGGGCGTCATCATTGGGTCGCACCGCCACCGTGCCGGCGACAAGTTTTGACCACCAAGCTGGCTTGGTCGTTGTAAGCGGTGTTGGCGACTTGATGGCTGTACTCATGATCGCGAACTCCGAATGCGCGGACCCTTGGAGTCGCTGCCTTTCGAGAGGAACCCAGAGTAATTGCGCATGACCAAGTTTGCTTCAATACGCTGCACCAAATCAAGCCCCACGCTGACCACAATCAATAATCCAGTGCCGCCAAGGAATTGGCTGACGTTGAATGGAATGCCCAATTGTTGGGTGACAATCGTTGGAATAATCGCGATGACCGCCAAGAAACCCGCGCCAACATAGGTGATTCGTTCCATGGTGCGCTCTAAATATTCGCTCGTCCATGGACCTGGACGAATGCCCGGAACCATGGAGCCGTGGTCGCGCAGTTGCTTGGACATTTCATCGGGACTGAATTGAACCGTGGTCCAGAAGTAACTGAAGAAATAAATCAGCGCGATTTCAGTGACCACATATGGATAGGCCCCGTGCTGGAAATTTTCCGACAAGAATGTGGAGATCCAGGTGATGACTCCAGTGGAGCCTTCCGCTTGGGAGCGCGTGGAGAGCCATCCAAAGATCGCCGATGGGAACACCATCAAGCTAGAGGCAAAGATGATTGGCATGACACCAGCGTGGTTGAGACGCAGCGGCAAATATGTTTTTTGTCCGCCATACATTTGGCGTCCAGTGGTGTGCTTGGCTTGTTGAATTGGAATGCGTCGCTGCGCGACCGTGATCACGATGGCGCCCGCGGTGACAAGAATGAATCCGCCCGCAAGCAACAGCACGCCCACCAATCCAACCTTGCCTTCGGCGTCGCTGCTTTGGCGTGGATCAAAATTCTCCACGACCCAACCCACCGCCGCTGGCATGCGCGCCAAAATACCCGCCGTTAAAATAATGCTGACGCCGTTGCCAATTCCATACTTGTCAATTTGCTCACCCAGCCACATCAGAAACAAACTTCCAGCGGTCAACGCTGAGAAACCCGCGACATAGAACACGATCAAGTTGGCGCCTGATTCAAATTCTGGCTGCACCAGATTTGTCTGGCGCAAGTAACTGAGCCACATCCAACCTTGGAACACGCACAAGCCAACGGCCGCGTAGCGCGTCCATTCGGAAATTTTTTGCTGCCCGCTTGCGCCTTCTTTTTTCAAATCTGCAAGCGCAGGCACCACGCTTTGCAGCAACTGAAAGATAATGCTGGCTGTGATGTAGGGCATAATGCCCAGACCGAATATGGTGCTTTGCTGCAAACTTCCGCCAGAAAAGATGCTGGCGAATTGCGCGATGCGGCCGAAACCCGTTGCGTTTTCGCTGGCTTTGGAGGCCGCCTCCGCAAGTTGGGTTTGATCAACACCGATCAGTGGAATCCAGAAACCAATGCGATAAATAACCAACATGCCCAGCGTAAAGAGCACGCGGTTTCGCAATTCTGCGACACGGAAGATGTTGATGAAGGCTTGGATCACGAAATAATTTGGCGATTACGCGGCAGTTGCCGCGGTTCCGCCTGCTTTCTCAATTTTGGTTTTGGCCGTGGCGCTGAACTTTGCAGCGTTCACAGTCAACTTCTTGGTAATTGCGCCGTGACCCAACACCTTCAACGGCAACTTGGTGTCGCGAATCAAACGCTTGGCGGCCAACGCCGTCACATCAACGGTGGCTCCATTGTCAAAGTGCTTGTCCAAATCCTGCACGTTGATTTCACAGAACAACGAGCGGAAGCCCGTGTTGGAGAAACCACGCTTTGGGAAGCGGCGAGCGATTGGTGTTGAACCACCCAAGTAACCGGGCCGACTGGTCCAACCCGCGCGGCTCTTGGCGCCGTTATGTCCGCGGCCGCTGGTTCCGCCTTTGCCGCTGCCTTCGCCGCGTCCAACGCGCATTCGCTTTTTGTGGGCGCCAACTTTGGCGGTGATGTCTTGAATCATCATGATGAAATTCCTTCTGTTCTTAAATTCAAATCCAAATTGCAACCAAACTCAATGCACATGTACACATAAACCATTACGCCTGGGCTGGTGGTGGATCACCCGCCAAAGGTGCGCCGGCATCAGGCCCGCGACCGCCACGACCGCCACCACTACCACCGCGACCGCCGCCGCTTCCGCCGCGACCGCCGCCACTGCTACCACCACGACCACCGCCGCCACGACTATTGCGACGCTCGTCACCAACGGTGTTGACTGGACCCTGCGCCTTTTGCGCGCCGCGAGCCGCCGGAATGGCCGCGCTACCACGGGTGATGGCGTCCTCCACTTCGGTGTTGCTCAGCGTGATTCCACGAAGCGCCTCCACCATTTCACGAGTGCGCAATTTGCCTAGCGCGATCATGGTGGCCTTGACGAGATTCTTTGGGTTGCTGCTCCCGAAACACTTGGTCAAGCAATCTTGCACGCCAATCATGTCCAAGATGGATCGCACCGATGCGCCGGCAATAACGCCAGTTCCTGGAGCGGCTGGAACAAGTCGAACCTTGCTGGCGCCGTAGCGGCCTTCAACCATGTGCGGAATTGTTCGACCCTGCATGTTGAACTTCCTTTGCTTGCGACGGCTTTCCTTCTCCGCCTTTTCAACGGCGGATGGAACTTGCGTGCTCTTGGCATAGCCCACGCCCACGCCGCCTTGGCGATCACCAGAGACCACCATGGCCGCGAAAGAAAAGCGACGGCCACCGGCCACTGTTGTGCTGGTTCGATAGACACCCACGGTTGTTGTGTCAGCATCTCGAGAATCGTTGTTGAATCCACTCATAATTAATTCCTATTTGAAATCAGAACTGCAAGCCGCCCTCGCGGGCGCCTTCGGCAAGCGCCTTGACGCGGCCGTGAAAGAGGTATCCGTTGCGATCAAAGACCACCTTGGTCACGCCCGCTTTGGCGGCTCGTTCAGCAAGGGTTTTTCCAATGTTTTTCGCGGAGGTCATTTTGCCCTTGCTGGCGGCTGGAGACTTCTCACGGTCGCTTGCGGCCACAAGTGTGCGGCCGGTTGAATCATCGATCACCTGCACATAGATGTGCTTGAGCGAGCGGAACACGCTCATGCGTGGCCGATCGGTGGTTCCCATGATGCGCTTGCGCAAGCCCATCTTTCGACGGGTGCGGCGCTTTAATTTTAAGAGTGTTGCGGATGACATGTTTGTAATTCCTTTATTGATTAACTGCCGAACGCCTTGCCCTGCTTGCGCTGAATCACTTCGTCGGTGTATTTGATGCCCTTGCCGTTGTAAGGCTCTGGCTTACGGCAGGCACGCACATCGCTGGCGAACGCACCAACGGTTTGCTTATTCGGACCAGAGACTTCAATCAAAGTTCCGTTGATCACCACAGTGAGATTGGCGGGAATAGCCACTTCAATCGCGTTGGCAAAACCGATCGCAAGGACCAACTTCTTGCCTTGCACCTTGGCTCCCCAACCGACGCCAACAATCTCCAACTTTTTCTCGTAGCCCTTGAGAACGCCCTCGACCATTCCATTGATCACGGAACGCGTGGTGCCCCAATAGGCATTGTTGTTTCCCACTTCAATTTGGCTTTCAGGCACCTCGCACACAATCGCCTTGTCGGCGTCGTTGTAGGAGACCTTCACCTCAGGGCGATGCGTCATGGAGAGCTTGCCCTTTGGACCTTGGAAATCGATGACGCGCGTTGACGCATTGATTTGCACCTTCACGCCGGCTGGCACTGCGATTGATTTTCTTCCGATGCGACTCATGACGACTCCTTGGATTCTGAAGCTTGAATTCTTTGCAGTTCTTTATTTAGCAGACCACAGCGACCACTTCGCCACCGACTTTGCTCTCGCGACAGCGACGATCGCTCATCACACCAGAACTTGTGCTGACTATGGCAATGCCCAAACCTTGTTGTGGCTTTGGCAACGCGTCCGTTCCTGAATACACGCGGCGACCGGTTTTGGAGACGCGATCAATGGCGTTAATGGCGCTCTCGCCAGTGGGCGAATATTTCAGGTCCACGCGAATCAAACCACCCCGGCTATCCGGAATGCGCTCAAATCCGCGAATGAAACCCTCTTCTTGCAGCACTTTGGCAACGCCGCAATTGAGTTTGTTGTCCAAGACCATGACTTGCTTGGCATGAATTGAAATAGCGTTTCGAATTCGGGTAAGCATGTCAGCTGTGAGATCGTGTAATGGCATGTTGATTCCTTAAATTGTGATGGCTTACCAAGAGGCCTTGCGCATGCCAGGCACCATGCCTTGCAATGCCAGTTCACGCAACATGTGGCGACACACGCGGAACTTGCGATACACACTGCGGGCGCGGCCGGTAATTTCACAACGGCTCATCTTGCGAGTGCTGAACTTTGGCTTCTTCTTCATTTTTACAAAGACTGCTTTACTTGCCATAGAATTTCCTTTAATCAGGCTTTCTTGTTGGACACTTCAGGGCGTGCGAACGGCATGCCAAGTTCGCTCAACATAAAGCGACTCATGGCAGGCGTGCTATTTTCAAACACCAAATTAATGTGCATACCAATGTTGTGGTTGACATTGGCCATGTTGATTTCCGGCCATACGGCTTGCTCGGAAAGACCCATGGCCCAACTGCCACCACCATCGAAACTTTTATCGTTCACGCCACGAAAATCCTTGATACGCGGAATGGCGAGATTGATAAGCCGATCCAGGAAGCCCCACATGCGGTCGCGACGAATGGTGACCATGAATGCGCTGGGCGCGCCTTCTCGAACTTTGAAGTTCGACACGGCCTTCTTGGCCTTGATCATGATGGGTTGCTGACCTGTGATCTTGCGATAGGTGTCGATCACGGTGTCGCGCAATTCTGGCTTGAGCTTTTGATTCTCAAGTCGCTTGCCCACGCCGGTGGAGACGATGATCTTGGAAAGCTTTGGAACCTGATGCCTGTTCTTGAGTTTGAACTCCTGCATCACCTTTGGAACCACTTCTTCCTTGAAGATCTTATGTAAACGAACTGTATTTTCTTCGGCCATTGTGTTCTCTTTCTTACGAATGTCTGTGAATTACTTCTTCTTGGAGGATGTCTTGCTTGCGGCCCGCAATGTGTGCAACTCTTTGCCGCCTTTGACTGCGACGCGAGTCTTGCTGCCATCGGGTTTGGTTTCAAAGCGAACGCGCGTCGGCTTGCCATCGACCACTGGGCTGACATTGGACATGTGAATTGGCGCCTCTTGCTTCAACAGGCCGCCTTGCGGACGGGCCTGCGTCTTCTTCAAGTGATGCGTGCGGATGTTGACACCCTTCACGATCACGCGATTCTCATCGGGAAGAACGGCCAGAATTTCGGCGACAGTTCCACGCTGATTGCCTGCGCGAACCATGACCATGTCACCTTTACGTACATGCTTTGGCATCACACCACCTCCGTTGCCAATGAAACAATCTTCATGAAATTCTTCTCGCGCAATTCACGGGCCACGGCGCCGAAAATGCGCGTGCCGCGTGGGTTGCCTTCTTCATCAATCAGCACGCACGCGTTGGAATCAAAGCGCACATAGCTGCCGTCGTCGCGACGGGTTGGATACTTGGTTCGAACGATGACCGCGATGGCCTTGTCGCCACTCTTGACATCGCCAGTTGGAATGGCTTTCTTAATCGCCACCATGACTTTGTCGCCCACGCCCATGGCCACGCGCGTGAACTTGCCGCGCGCAGTGCTGACGCCCATGATGCCGATGACCATGGCCAGCTTCGCGCCGGAATTGTCAGTGACTTCGATCTTGGATTCTTTTTGAATCATGTTGAATTGCGGCGCGCCTTAGCGGACCGTCTCCTCCATTGCTAAAAGTTTCACTGGCGCTTTTTCAACCACGCGAACAAGAATCCAGTTCTTGGTGCGGCTTATTGGTCGGCACTCGGCCACTTCAACGCGGTCGCCAAGACCGCTTTCGTTTTTCTCGTCATGCACATGAAGAACGGTTCGCTTCTTCACATACTTTCCGTACTTTGGATGCTTGGTCACAAAGTTCACGACCACGGTGCGGGTCTTGAGGCGCTTGTCGCTTTCGACAACACCAACACGGCGTGGGCTTTTCAATGGAATGGTAACGGCGGCTGTCTTATGACTCATGATTTCACCTTGGCCTTGGTGGCCTTGCTGGCGGATTGAACCTTTGTTGTCGCTGGCGACTTCACTTTGCTCTTTACACTCGTGGCCCCAACCGTGGCGGACTTTTTGCCGCCAGCCTTGGTGTAAGTGGATGGATTGACAACTTGTGGAAGCAGCTTCTGGCGGCCTTCCTTGGAAAGCCCGCGGATCATCTTCTTCACCGACGCTGGATTGGCGGCGCGGGCGCGGGCGCCCTGCTCCGTCAGCAATCGCGCGATGGTGTGGCGCAGTGTTGGAAACTGGCTCACATTGGAGACCTTCTCGGTGACGGCTTGCGCGCGAAGACTAAAAATCTTGCGGCGAGCTGCGGTGATCTCATCCTTGATTTGTTCCGATGTTAATTTTCTAATTTCATGAGCGTTCATATATATGACTCCAATCAGACGGCGATACGGCGACCCACGAAGCGGCACTTCACGGGCATCTTGTGTGCGATACGAGCGAAGGCCTGCTTGGCCAACTCCTCTGGAACACCGGCGATCTCGTAGATCAAGGTTCCAGGCTTGATGCATGCGGCCCAATAATCCACAGGAGCTTTACCAGTACCCATGCGTGTTTCCAGTGGCTTCTTTGAAATTGGCTTGTCAGGAAATACGCGGATGTACAACACGCCTTGACGGCGCAGGAAGTGCTGCGCGGCGACGCGGCCGGCTTCAATCTGCCTGGCGCTGAGCCAATGTGTCTGCAAACTTTGCAAGCCATAATCGCCGTAGGCGACATAGTTGCCACGCGTGGCATTGCCCTTCATTTTTCCGCGCTGTGATTTGCGGAACTTGACTCGTTTTGGCATGAAACTCATGTGACTGATCTCCTAAATGCTGAACTTGTTTCTATCAATAACGACCGCGGGCGCGCGCGCGGCCACCCGCCGCGTTGGACACCACTTCGTCGGGTTGTGATTCGTTGTACATACCCTTGAACACCCACACCTTCACGCCCAGCGCGCCGCTGGTTGTGAACACGTGCGTCATTGCGTAATCCACATTGGCTTGCAATGTGCTTAATGGAATTGTTCCCAAGCGCGTGTTCAGAATGCGGCTCATTTCCGCGCCACCAATGCGGCCCGAAACTTGAATACGCACGCCAAGCGCGCCATTTTGCATGGCGGCCTCGCAGCGTTGCTTGAGCACCTTGCGGAAGTTGGCTCGCTTCTTGACTTGGTCGGCAAGCGAATCAGCGATCAACTTGGCGTCGATTTCTGCATTCTTAATTTCAATAATGCGAATGACGACCTTGCGGCCAGTGAGAATTTGTAGATCGGCGGTGAGCTTTTCAACTTCAGCGCCCTTGAGTCCAACCACTTGACCTGGTCGCGCTGTCTTGACAATCACGGCCAACTCTTCGCGCGTGCGCTCAATATGCACATCGGAAACGGCCGCGTAGGGCGGCGTCTTGTTCAATCGCTTGTCAATGAATTGGCGGATCTTGTAGTCCTCGATCAGCAATTCACCGAAGAGCGCCTTTGGTGCGAACCAGCGGCTTTTGTGCGCTTCTGTAACTCCGACGCGGAAGCCGAATGGATGTGTTTTTTGTCCCATGGTGTTTATTCCTTAGCGATCAGCGAGCGTCCACTGACACATGAAGGTGGCAGGTGCGTTTATGAATTGGATGAGAACGGCCACGATCTTTTTCTTGGAAGCGCTTGAGCGTTGGACCCTCGTCCACGCGGCTCTCGCTCACAAAAAGACGACCTGGATCAACGCTGGCTTGCTCCGCTTGAGCGATGGCCGAACGAAGAACGTAACGAATGAAAGCGGCGCCACGCTTGGTGCTGAAGTCCAGAGCGGTCAGCGCTTGATCAACGGGCTTGCCGCGGATCATGTCAGCCACAAGGCGCGCCTTGCGGGGAGCGATTCGAGCGAAACGATGACAAGATTGATAGGCCATTTTATTTTTCCTTAATTTCTATTCAAGTCACTTATTTCTTTGAGTCGCCCTTGCCGCCACCAGCTGGGGCACCAGAACCAGGACCGGCGTCAAGGCCTTCCTTCTTATTGGTGTGACCACGGAACACACGCGTTGGCGAGAATTCGCCAAGCTTGTGGCCAACCATGTCTTCGGTCACGAAACAATCCAGGAATGATTTGCCGTTGTGAATTTGAAAGGTCAGACCCACAAATTCAGGCACGATTGTGCATGAACGCCTGTAGGTCTTCAGCGGCATGCGACGCTCTGAAGCCTGCATCTTCTCCGCCTTGCGGAAAAGTTTCTCATCAACGAACGGTCCTTTTTTAGTCGATCTACTCATAGTTCATCTCCACAAATCAAAGTTTCAATTGACCATAACGGCGACTGAAGCGCCGACGAATAATTAGTTCATCACTGGCAAGGCCGAAGCGACGAGTTCGACCGCCCTTGCTTCCAGTTCCGCTGGCATTGGATGGTTCTTGGCCACCCTTACTGCGTCCTTCACCACCACCGTGTGGATGTTGATGATGGCTCATGGCCACGCCGCGGGTACGGGGACGACGGCCCAACCAACGCGCGCGACCGGCCTTGCCAAGAACAACATTGGCGTGATCGGCGTTGCCGACCGCGCCAATAGTGGCGCGGCACTCAAGCAACACTTGGCGAATTTCACCGGACGGCAACACCAATGTCGCCATGCGTCCTTCTTTATTTGTCAGACGCGCGCTCATTCCAGCGGAGCGCACCATGGTGCCGCCCTTCATTGGAATCATTTCCACGCAGTGCACATCAAGACCGGCAGGAATATTTTTCAGCGGCATGCAATTGCCAACATTTGGATCAATCAAGTTTTCACTGGACAAAAGTTTTTGCCCAACCGTGATGCCCTTCGGAGCCAAAATGTAGCGCTTATCGCCGTCCGCGTAGGTGAGCAACGCGATATGGCAGGAGCGGTTTGGATCGTATTCAATCGTGGTGACCGTGGCCACAACATCATCCTTGCGGCGCTTGAAGTCGATCAAACGGTAACGGCGCTTGTGGCCGCCACCTTGTTGAATGACGGTCAACTTGCCTTGGCAATTTCGGCCGCCAGTTTTTGACAGGGGACGACACAGACTTTTTTCTGGCTTAGAGCGCGTGACTTCAACGTGCATGTTCACGCTTGCGTTGCGACGACCAGCTGATGTTCTTTTATAAACTCGAATAGCCATTGGAATTCCTTTGCTCAGAAGAGCTCAATCTTGTCCTCTGCATGAATCTTCACCATTGCGCGCTTGGTCAACTTGCCAGCGACCAAGCCAAACTTCATGGCGCGGTCGCGCGCTTTACGAATAGACGTGTTCACGCTGAGAACGCGGACGTTGTACAGCTTCTTCACTGCTTTTTTAATGTCCTCTTTGGTGGCTTTGCCATCCACCTCAAAGGTGTATTGATTTGATTTGCTCGTTGCGAACGAGGCTTTTTCCGTGACGATTGGACGACGGATGACGACGGTAGATTCCATTACGCGGCCTCCTTGGAGTCATTGGCGGTGAACGCCGATCCATCAATAAATGATTGCAGCGACGCCTTGTCCACCAACAAAAAGCGGTGGTTGAGAAGATCAAACGCCGTGAGTTGCTCAATGCGAACAACGCTGACGCCTTCGATATTGCGCGCGCTGACGATGGTGTTGTGATTGTCGCCATGCACTGCGACTAGGCATGTGCGATCAACGCCGCAGGCCTTGAGCAAGGCGGCGAAATCTTGGGTCTTTGGATTCTTGAAGGACAATTCCTTGATGCACTTCACTTCGCTGTCGACCAACTTGGCCAGCAGCGCGTTGCGATTTGCAAGTTGGCGCATCTTGCGCGTCATTTGCGTGCGGAAATCTTCGCGGGTTCGGGTCTTGGAGAAAGCAACACCACCGCCCTTGCGATGGGGAACGCGCGAGGCGCCGACGCGGGCGTTACCCGTGCCTTTTTGCTTGTACAACTTTCGGGTGGAACCAGCCACGCTGCCGCGGCTTTTGGTTCGCGCGGAGCCTTGGCGTTGGTTGCCGTGGGTGATGACGTAGGCTTGTTTCAGTAAAGCGTGTCGGACTTCGCCGCCAAGGGTGGCCTCGTCGATCTTGAGAGTGTCCACTTTCTTGCCGCTGCTATCTAGGATTGGTAGTTCAATCATGGTTCTTACCTTTGGTCGGTTGATCCGACCGTCTCGCCTACCCTCCGCACCCGTTACATCGGGGTTTGGTAGGGATCGACTCGGTTTGTTTCTGCAAACTGTCGCGACTGGGTGGTTCCGAAACGGCCTTCCCAATCTTTCAGACGGTTACTTTGCCGCCTGAAGTACTGCCTTTGTCTTATATAGACGCTTTGGGGTGCGAATAAATAAATATCCATTGGACGCCCCAGGCACCGCGCCTTTGACGACCAGTAAATTCTTTTCTACATCAACCGAGATCAGATCAAGACTGCGAATTGTTGTTCGCTCGCCACCCATGCGGCCGGACATTTTCTTGCCCTTCTTAATCTTGGCGCCGTGACCGCGATCGGTTCCGTGGCTGCCAATGCTTCCAGGTGAACGATGCTTGCGCTCTGTTCCGTGGCTTGCGCAAATGCCTTTAAAGTTCCAACGAACCATTGTTCCTTGGAAGCCCTTGCCCTTGGAGACACCGCTGACATCGACAAACTTCATGCCAGTGAAAGTGTCCACCGAAAGAACTTGTCCAAGCTCATAGGCGGCGGCCTCATCATCTTTTTCCAAGCGCAGTTCTTGATGCACGCGCTTTGGAACTGAACCGGCCTTGGCGTCATGGCCAATGAGTTGCTGGGTTGTGGCGCGCGGTTTGGAGTCATCAAAAGCCATTTGAATTGCGGCATATCCGTCAGATTTGCCGGTTTTCACCTGGGTCACCACACATGGACCAGCTTGAATCACGGTCACGGGAATATTGCGCCCGTCTTCCATGAACCAGCGAGTCATTCCAATTTTTTTACCGAGAATTGCGATTGGCATTGTGTGGTCCGTTTCTTACGCCTTGATTTTTACAAACACGCCAGCGGGAACAACCAGGCGGTTGAGCGCGTCGACGGTGCGTGGGTTGACATCGGTGATGTCGATGATGCGCTTGTGCGTTCGAATTTCGAATTGCTCGCGGCTTTTCTTGTCAATGAATGGTGAGCGATTCACCGTGTAAATTTCACGGCGTGTTGGAAGTGGAACAGGACCAGCAACTCGCGCACCAGTGCGCTTGGCGTGATCAACAATTTCACGAGCCGAAGCATCGAGAGCTTGGTGATCGTACGCTTCCATTCGGATGCGGATTGTGCCAGCGGTCATTGCCATTGCAGTCCAAGCCCTTCATCAAGAAACACAGCCCACTTGCGCGCGCGGCTCGATGCCGTGCGAAGGCACAAATGGGGAATCGACAAAGGTAGGCGATTGTGCGTTTCTGTCAAGCGCTTAGGGGATATTGGTTGCAAATTAAATAATTTCACCTGTCATTTCATGTACTCTTGTGGGCGTGAATAAACCCCTGCAGCGCAAGTGCATGTGCTTGGCTTTTTGGCTATTTTTAGCCATTTTTGGCTCTTTACCTGCCTCCATGGCTCAAACAACAGCAAATGATGGGGAAACTGGGGAAAATAGCGTATTAAAGTCCAATAATAACAGTTACCAGACCCAAAATAAAGGCGTTTCTGCCCCAAATTCGGTTCCAGGCAAGCCATTGGCGCCGCCGCCAACTCCAGCAAAGGTCCCGCTTGAAAAAATTGAGTTGGAGAGCAACCCATACGATTTTGAATCCTTGGGTCTCAAAATTCAACTTCCCAAGGGCACCCTGGTCGTTAAAGATTCCGCGGGAAACGCAATTTCGTGGATGGTGGCGGACGAGCGCGATCCCGCGCGCTGGCTGTTTCGCGTCAACGCCGTGACTTCCAACGATCCGCAAAGCGACACCGAGTCGCAAATGCAAAATCATTTGCAAACATTGAAAGCCGCTGGAAGCGAGTTCACGGTGTTGTTTGATCGTCCAACAAAGATCTGCGGATTGCCTGCGCGTTTCCTTTGGCTGTCTACTCCCACCGGAGATATTCGCGCGATCAGCGGATGGTTCATGCTGCAAACTGGAATTGGAAATTTTATTGTGTTCAGTATTTTGACAACTGAAAAAGATTTTGAATACGCCGAGTCGGCGATTGACCGCGCCGTGTCCACGATTGAATTGCGCGACATGGGCACAGTGCAAATGGAGCGTGAGGCGCGTTTGCAACTTGGGGCGCTCGTGTTGAAGCCATTGACGCCCGCGCTGTTAAAACAAAAAGCGGATGGCAAGAAGCGCCTATTTCGTTCATGGCGCGAAACACCCGAAGGCGATGTCGAATTAGCCTGGGTTTCCATTGAAATTTCACAGGCCCCCCGCGGCCTGGTTGACATGGGGGCCAATCTTCAAAACCTCACGGAAAGCGGCAAAGAAAGTGGTTTTTTAATCGCGATTGATAGCCGCAGCATTGGCGATGACGGACTGACCTTGACCAGTTCGCGGAATCGATATTGGGTGGCATGGGATTGTGGAAGCGAGGCTTGGTCGGTGCGAAGCGTGCCGCAAATTCCTGGTCCTAAAAATATATTTTCGCAGACTGGTGCGCGCTTGCGGGTGTCAGGGGAACTGCCCGGAAAAGATTTGGCCGTATTGACCAGCGGCATCGGCGCGTCCACCGAGCCGCAGACCTGGACCATTCCCACAACCGCCTATCTTGCGCATCCACTTTCATTCATGCTCGCCGAAATGCTTGCGCGCAATCCAGACACGCCGAACCACTTTGCCTTTTGGAGTTTTGATCCCGCCTCGGAAAAAATTTCACAACGCACCTGTAAGTGGAATGCGGACAAAAGCAATCCTGGCCAATGGATTTTGGAAACACAAACTTCGCTTGATGCCCCAGCCACCATTGATGTGGTCGATGCGCAAGGACATCTTGTCCTGCGAAAGGATCCCAACGGCGTGCGCATGGCGCCTACAACGCTGTTGGAAATTGAACGCCTGTGGAAAGTCAAAGGCTTGCAGCCTTGAACGCCGCGCCGTGACCACATTGGGTGGCGCCTGAATGTGGGGCGGTCACCGAGAATGACAATAAAAAATTAGCAATTTGGGAGTATTCACAAAAAATATGAGCGATTTCTTTTGAAACTTACGCAAAAGATTGAAAAAGTTTGCAATTTTTTTGGGCAATAAACGCCGCGCTCCCTACCCTGCATCTATAGGTCTTCCATGTTGCCCGATCGATCGCACATTCTGCTTGCCATTCCGGTCTACAACGAAGCCAAGTCCATTGAGCGCGTGTTGCGTGATGTTGGAATTTTCGCGCGCGATGTGTTGGTGATCGACGATGGCAGCGCGGATACCACGCCGCAACTTTTAGCCAATCACAAGGTCGAGGTCATTCGCCACGCGCAAAATCGTGGCTACGGAAGATCCATGCAGGACATTCTGCGCTGGGCGGACTTTGACGGCTACGAATGGGTCATCACCATGGATTGCGACGAGCAGCATGAGCCTGCGGAAATTCCATCGTTTGTGCGCGCCATTGAGCGCAACGACGCCGACATCATCAGTGGAAGCCGCTACATGATTGAGCGCATTGACGACGACGACGCGCCGGAAGATCGGTTTCGCGTGAATCGAATCATTACGCAAGAGGTGAACACCGCGCTACAACTGCAACTGACCGACGCATTCTGCGGTTTCAAGGCGTACCGCACCTCCGCCATGCGCGCATTGCGCCTGAGCGTTGATGGCTACGATTTTCCCATGCAATTTTGGGCGCAAGCCGCCCATATGAATTTGCGCATCCGTGAAATTCCGGTTCGCCGCATCTACAAAGACATGCGCCGCACTTTTGGCAATGGGCTTGACAATCCAGAAACCCGCTTGCGTTTGTATCGCAATACGCTGCAGGCGGCCATAGACGCCTTGCCGCAGCTTTTGCAAAGCAGCTCAATGCCTGATTCAATTGCTGAATAATGGCCCATGATGCCGCGGAAATTTTTGTTGAACATGCGCAAGCGTGCGCCGATTCCCACGCACACATTGAAGGCCGTCCACTGACCGCATGGCGTGGCGAGGCCAAGGTGTTTTTACATTTGCCCGACGCGCCCGTGGTGGCCACTGGCCATCAAGCGCAAGCGTGGCATGCGGGCATTCTTGCTAAAACATTTTGGACCGACGCGCGCGCGCGCCAACAACACGCCACGCCGGTGCATGTGGTGGTGGATCAAGATGCCTTTGACGGTCTTTCGGTGGAATGGCCGGCGCAACGCCATGGATTTTGGCGTGTGAACGGGCATCGATTCAGCGAGGGCCAACTCAACAGAGCGGCGCTGGCAGCGCCGGCGTTTCGCGCCCGTGCGATTGAGCATGTTGGTGACACGCCAGATTTTGTGCGCGCTGGATTGACGGGGCTGACAAGCGCGCTGCACATGAGCGCGGACTCGCCCAATGCCGCGTTGCAAATCACGCGTGCCCTGCTGCATGGCGTGGCGCACATCATTCAAGCGCCGCGCGTCATTCTTGCTTCCACCGTCATGGGCACGCCATTCGCACAGCATTTGCTTGAGCGCATGTTGCGCGATCCGCCAGCGTGCGCGCGCAGCTACAACTTGGCGTTGCAACTTCATCCGCGCGCGTCGCGGTCATTGCGCGTGGACGGTCACAGCAGCGAGTTGCCGCTTTGGATCATGGATGAATCCGGGGAACGCTCTCGCGCCACTGCGGACAGCGTGCGCGCCGCTCGTTTGAACAATCATTCGCTGCTGCCACGCGCGTCGCTGCTTGGCGTGCTGCTGCGTACCACGCTGGCGGATCGATTCACCCATGGACTTGGCGGAAAAATATACGAGCAGGTTTCCAATGACTGGATCATGCGTTGGCTTGGCTGGCAACCGCCAAACTTTGATGTTGTCAGCGCGACTCTGCGTTTACCCTTGGAAATCCAGCACGATCAAGCGATGCTTGCGCAACATCAACCCCATTCATTTCGCAGTGCGTGGTGTGATCCAGATTTGACCGCGACCACACAGGCGGGTCCCAGCGCTCGCCGACGACAATTTCTGCAAAGCATGGCGGCCCTGCCAAGACGCGACCCACAGCGCAGAAAACTATTTCAAGAACTCATCGCGGATCGTCAGGCGCGCCGTGGTGAATTTGCGCACGCGCTCACTCAACTGCGGACCTCATTCAACGCCCATACGCAAGCGCGTCAATCAATAGAGGTCGCAATGCGCCGATCCTGGTGCGTGGCGCTGCATCCACCCCAAGCGCTGAAGGCGTTGCACGCGCACCTTTGCAACCGTGCGCAAACCGTCCATCACTCGGCCTGAGCGGGTTGGTCAATTTTGGCGGGAGCGCGAAGCGGATCAGGTCGAAACACCCGCACATCCAGCGACCAAACCTTGTCGCTAAATTCGTGACCTGGCTCGCTCACATCGAGGCGATCACGCGCCGCGGCCACAAGCGTGGAAGTTGTTTTGGCGTCGAGATTGTCCAGCATGGCCACAAACATGGCCTCTGGCGTGCTCGGCAATTTGGCCGCGCCGTGTTCCAGCGATCCATGATGACTAATGACAATGTGCAGAAGCACCCGCAAAGCGTCGGGCGGAATGGGTGATTTCTTGGCCGAGGCCGCGGCCATGGTTTGCAGCCAAATTGCCCCGCGCACAACATGTCCAACTAAATTTCCTTCGGTGGTGTATGCGAAGCCACGCTCCCATTCCAGTTCGACCGTCTTGCCCAAATCATGCAGGAATAGTCCCATTAGAATGAGGTCGCGGTTCAATGCTGGATACAGCGGCAACATGACATCCGCAAGCAACATGAGTTGCAGGGTGTGCTCTAGCAATCCTCCGATGTACGCGTGATGCACGCTGACCGCCGCGGGCGCGCGTCGAAATTGCTGCGTGATATGTTCATTGGCCAAATATTGTTCCGCCAACGCGCGCATGCCTGGGTGCTCCAGGGTGTGCAGCAATCGCTGCACTTCCATCATCATGCCGTCAATGTCGCGGGTGGTAGCGGGTAAAAGTTTTTTCAACTGCTCGGTCGAAACATCCGCGGCGCAAATCTTGTCCGCGATGACCTGAATTTGTCCCGCGTAACTTTGCGTCTGTCCAATGATGTGGACAAAGCCAGTACGAATAGTCTCTCCCAAACGCGATTCATCAAAGATCCAGACGCGCAGCGCGGCCTCGCCTGTGGCGTCACGAAGAAGCGCCTTGAAGTATGGCTTGCCCGCGCGCGTGGTTCCAACCTGTGGATTCACCAAACCATAAATCCCCCTGATCTGTCCATTGATTCGGAAATCCTTGATTGAAAGATGCTCGTCGTTGTTCATGGGGCGAGTGTATCCATGAACAAGTTGAACACGATTTGCGCCTTCAAGAAAATTCGCCTCGAAGTTGAGCCACAATGGCGGGAATGCCATCGGCAAGTTCCTCTGGCAACAGTCCGGCGTGCCCATGCGTGCGCGACCACGCGACCGCGGTGAGCGAATGCACTTGCACCGCCAAGCACGCCACCTGGAAAAGACTCAACGCGTTCGCGGAATGTGTCCGCGCAAACTGCGCCGCGAATGAGCCTGTGATACCCGCCAACACATCGCCGCTGCCGCCAATAGCAAGGGCCGCCTCGGCAAACTCGCTACGCCACACTTGCAGTCCATCGCTGACGCGCGTGTACGCGCCCTTTAACACGACAATGCAACCCAGGCGCGCCGCAAGCGTGGTGGCCGCCGCATCGCGCGTGGATTCATTCACTGGATCAAGCTCGAGTTCAAGCGCCCGAGCCAGCGCCGCGAACTCGCCAGGGTGGGGAGTGACAATAGTGGGCGCCTTCAAGTCGCGCGCGAAGTCGGGCGTGCGGGCCAGGGCTCGCAGCGCATCAGCATCCAGAATCAAGGGCTTTGTAAAAGTGTTCAATAGTCGAATGACAATTTGTTGCTGCGCGTCATCGTTTCCAAAGCCCGGACCAACCACCAGCGCATCGCTGCTGGCCAGTGCCTGGTCAATCACTTGGGCGCAACCGGCGGAAAATAATTTGTGCTGCGCATCCACCGGCAGCGCCACGCCGGTGGCTGCGGGAATAATGGAAAGCACCGCGGATAGAATGGGCGCGGGCACCGCGACCGTGCACAAGCCACAACCACTGCGAAGCGCGGCGCGCGCGGCCAACGCGGGTGCGCCAATCATTGGATGATCGCCGCATGATCCACCCACCACACATACTTTTCCAAAAGTTCCCTTGAAGCCAAGCGAATCGCGTGGCGGCAGCGTTGGTGAATTATTGATTCTGTTCACCAATGACCTCGATGGAAAGATTTCCCATGGAGGTCAAGAGACTGCTCCATGCGGGATCGCTGGCGGCGTCGGTCAACGGTGTCACCGCAAGCAACACATGCCCAACATGGAATGGCTGCGCGTCCGCGGCAAGCGTGGCGTCCAAATCAACCCAACGGCCGTCAATGAGCGCCTGCGTCCACAAATGCCAAGCGAACACATTTTTTTCGCCAGCGAAATATTCCGCCCACACCAGTCCCGCAGCGACGCGGCTTGGAATTCCATCGGCGCGCAGAAGCGCCGCCAGCAACACCGCGTTCTCAGTGCAATCGCCAGACTTGGCGCGCGCGGTTTCGCTCGCGCTGCCAAAGGCGCTGCCCAGATTTTTGGTGGTGATGTGATTCGCCACCGCGCTTCGAAACGCTCTGGCTTTGCGCAAGGTCTTGCCAACTTCATCGCCTTGCGTGTTGGCGTCGGTGAACGCCTGCTCATTCAATTTCCATTTTGCCAACACGCTCTCCTTCAACGCCATGACTGCGGGGTCTTTCCAATCAATCATGGGCGACGATTCCATGAAGGCCGCGTCCTGGGCCACGCTTGTCAACGATGGCTCTGCCGGCTTGTCAAGATCAATGGTGACCCTGAATGATCCATCGGAATTGCGCGCGACGCGTTGCGCCCCCTCTTGCGGCGGCGGCATGATTGGCGGCTTCTTGGCATTGACCAGGAATGTCATCGCTCTTTGACCCTGCACATCGTTCAGCGGCGGATCCACTTTCACAAAACTCGCCACCATCACTTCGACCGGCGGCTTGGCTTCGTTCACCGCGGCCAGCGCCGTTGCTTCATCGCATAATTTATTTTGCAACATGCCCAAGCCTGTTGGAGTTTGACTGAGCACAATTTCACCCGAGGCGTTGAGCCACTCCTCGCTGCCACTGGCGATCAATGGTCCCGATGTTTTCCATCGTGTGCATGGCAGCGATTGGCCCGCGACCACCACACTGGCCTCTTCTATCTTTTGCCAGCGATTCAGCGAGGCTTGCAGTCCTTGCGCCGGATCAAATTGAAGCAATGTGAAATCGGATTTGCCCGCGGCACGGGCGGCTTGCGCGGCTCGCAACGCGGCCACGGGGCCAAGCGCCTGCTTGTCTATCGCAGGCAAAAGACGCTCTTGCATGCCCGCACCTTGCGTGCGCCGCTCACGCACTCCATTTTCTAATTTCTCCCAATGCATGCGAACCGACATGCCACCGCCAGTTTGACTTTGTCCGGCTCGCACCAAATGTCCCTGATGATCTTCGTGCACCCAGGCCGTGGTGGACATTCCAATAATTTGCTTTTCACGCGCCATGCGCAACCGAGTTTGCGATTCGGTTTTATACCCACCATCCATGGACTGAGTTTGCGTGCGTGACCAACCCACTGGGACATCGTTGATGGTGATGACATACCAACGCGCAGGTGAGTCCGCCACTGGTTGATCGCTTGCGGGCGCGCTTGAAGTTGCGGGCGCTTGACTGGCCGCGATCGCACCCGACAAATAGCAGGCCGCGACCATGCACCCATACATCGCTAACAATCTTGGCATCACTGCGCCTTCATCAACGGGAATAAAATAACATCGCGAATGCTTTCACTATTGGTCAGCAACATCACCAAGCGGTCAATACCCAAACCCATGCCGCCCGTTGGTGGCATGCCCACTTTCAGGGACTCTAAAAAATCCTCGTCCAATGTGCGGAAGGTGGTCTCCTCGTCGTTGATGCCCTTGAGTTGCGCTGTGAATTTGGCGCGCTGCACATCGGGATCGTTCAACTCGCTGTAATGCGGTCCAAACTCCATGCCGCCTATGAATAAATCCCCGCGCTCGCACAAACGCGGATCATCGGCGCGCGGACGCGTCAGTGGACTGACGGCGCTAGGCCAATCCGTGACAAATGTTGGCTTGCAGGGATCGATTTTTGACTCAGCCAACATTTCAAAAAGTTTCTCCACGCGCAGCCAATGATCCATGGTGGCGGCGTTTGGAATGTGGCGATTCTGGGCCTCTTGCAGCACGGATGGTTCATCAAAAATATCAAGACCTGAACCTTGCTTGAATAATTCAGCGAATGTCACGCGGCGAAATGGCAGCGCGTAGTCCACTTTGAATTCTCCAAAGGTAAGCACGGGACCTGCGGGAACATCGGATTGCTCCTTGGCCACTTCACTGGCGCACTCATGCACTAGGGCCTCGGTCATCTCCATGATGCTGTTGTAATCGCCAAAGGCTTCATAGGCCTCCATGGCGGTGAACTCGGGATTGTGGCTGCGATCAATGCCCTCGTTGCGGAAGTTGCGGTTCATTTCAAATACGCGCGGCATTCCGCCGGTGATCAAGCGCTTCAAATACAACTCAGGCGCCACGCGTAAAAATAAATCCATACCCAGCGCGTTGTGCGTGGTCACAAATGGACGCGCGGCCGCGCCGCCGGCCAGTGGCTGCATCATGGGAGTCTCCACCTCCAAAAATCCGCGCCGCTGCATGAAGCCGCGGACCATGGAGACAATGCGACTTCGCATTTGAAAAACTTGCATGGTGCGTGGCGTGGCCCACATATCTACATAGCGCTTGCGATAGCGGATTTCCGCGTCCTCCAAACCGTGCCACTTGCCCGGCGGCGGAGCCAAACTTTTGCATTGCAGGGAAACATTTGTCGCCCAAATACAAATCTCGCCTTTCTGGGTGCGGCCAATTGGTCCTTGCGCGCACACAAGGTCGCCGTAATCAAGCGCCTTTGCAATCTCGAATGATTTGGCATCCGCGGCGGCTTTACTCATAGAAATTTGCAGGTCGCCAGTGTGGTCACGCAACCAGAAGAAAATAATTTTTCCAAGGTCGCGGTATTGCACCACGCGGCCAGCCACTTTCAACACGGGCCGAGTGTCCACCACTTGAAACGCTGGGTCAGCCTTGGCTTTGGCGCTGTCCTGTTCATGTTGCGCTTGCGCGTCGGCGTTAAAGGCGGCTCGCGCCTGGGTCAGCGCCACCAATCCCGTGACGCGCGCTCCAAATGGATCCACTTGCATCTCGTTGCGGTAGCGATCCAACTTGGCGCGCCGCGCGGCTTCAAGCACCGATGGATGAACTTCCTCTACGCCGCCAGAGCCGTCATGATTGGCTGGAGATTTTTCCTGTGTCATTGAAAGAATGGTACCGCTGAAGTGAAAGATGGCGGTGAGTGGCGCGCTGGTAAAAGATGGTTACGATCAGACGCTTGCCATGACACCTCCAGAACAAATTCGTCGGATTGGCGTTCTGACTGGCGGCGGCGATTGCCCAGGCCTGAACGCCGTGATTCGTGCCGTGACCAAGACCGCCATTTTGCAGTGTGGCATAGAAGTATTTGGCATTGAGGATGGCTTTCAAGGATTGATTGACGACCGCGTTCGCCCGCTGACCTCGCGCGATGTCGCAGGAATTCTGGTGCGCGGCGGAACTATTTTGGGCAGCAACAATCGCTGCAATCCAAGTAAATACCATGTTGGCAATGACGAACATGGCGCGCCGATTTTTCGCGACATGACCCAGCGCTGCGTGGAGACCGCCAAGCGCCATCGCCTGGATGCAATCATTGTGATTGGCGGCGACGGAACCATGAGCGCTGCTAGCCACATTGTGGACATGGGCCTCAATATTATTGGCGTTCCAAAAACAATCGACAACGATATTGTGGGAACCGAAATTAGTTTTGGATTTCTCACCGCGGTCGCCACGGCCACTGACGCGCTTGATCGACTGCACTCCACCGCCGACAGTCACCACCGCGTGATGGTGTGTGAACTCATGGGACGCAACGCGGGTTGGATCGCCCTAACAGCCGGCGTGGCCAGTGGCAGCGATGTGATTCTACTTCCAGAAATTCCATTCAGCTTTGATCCCATCTGCTCGTTTGTGAATGAGCGCATGAGTAAGGGTCCAGGTTTTGCCATTGTTGTGGTGGCCGAGGGCGCCAAACAAATATGCGGCGAGCAAATGATGGCGCGCGTAGACCCCACAAGTCACGAACCGAATAGACTTGGCGGCATTGGCGCGTTCGTGGCTCAAAACATTGAAAAAAAGTGCAATGTAGAGACCCGCACCACGGTCCTTGGCCACATTCAGCGCGGCGGTCCTCCCATTGCGGCCGATCGAATTCTGGCTACACACTTTGGCTATCACGCCATTCTCACGCTCATGGCTGGCGGACACAATCGCATGGTGGTGCGTGAAAATAATATTTTCTCCGATGTGGACCTGTTGCACGCCGCGGGCAAGCAGCGATTGGTTCCGCTGGATCATGGGTTGATCGCAGCGGGCCGCGCCATGGGCACGTGCTTTGGAGACATCGTTCCACATATGCATTTCTCAAAATCAAAACCGGCGGTTGTGGTGTGAGTTCGCCCTCCCGCCAACCCGCGTTGCGACCGGCGGTTTTTCTTGACCGCGATGGAACGCTGATCGACAACGCGGGTGACTTGGGTGATCCCGATCAACTTCAAATTCTTCCCGGCGTCCCGCAGGCTCTGCGACTTTTGTTGGACCACAATTTCATGTTGTTCGTGGCCACCAACCAAGGCGGCGTGGCGCGCGGCAAGTACAACGAGGACGCCGTGACGCGAACGCACGCGCGGCTTGAGCGCATGTTGTGCGAACAAGTGGGCGCGCCTCATGTGATCACCGAATATTATTACTGCCCGTTTCATCCCCAAGGAACCGTGCAGAACTATCGCCGCGAACATGAATGGCGCAAGCCCGCTCCAGGAATGTTGTTTGCCGCCGCGCTTGCCCACGCCATTGATTTGGAAAAAAGCTGGATGGTGGGCGATCAAGAACGCGATGTCCTTGCGGGCGCGGCAGCACAATGCCGCACCATTCTTCTTTGCAGCGATCGCGATCAAGCCGCCGCCAGCGCCAGCGACTTTGTGGAGAAGGACTTGCTCAACGCCGCACGGCGCATCACGGCGCCCATTCTTCACGCAACCGCCGTTGGCGCCGTCGCCTTGCACGCGCGTCGATCTGATATTTTGTTGGACGCCATGTTCCAAGAAACCATCAAGTCCATGGCGCTGGCGTTGGCGCAAAAGACTGGCATTCAACTTCTGCAACTTGATTTCCACGCCAGCAATGTGACCGTCATGGTCGCGGGCGGCGAAGTGATCGCGCTTGGATTTGTCACCGAGCTTCGCCGCGACACCGAGCGTTGGTGGCGCTCGCATCGCGCAGCTGAAAGTCCGTGGGGTTCCTAGTTATGAAAGCACCGCTGCAAAATTGCCAGCGTCTGTGCGTCATTCTTCCCTCGTGGATTGGCGACACGGTCATGGCCACGCCAGCCCTGCGCGCACTACGAAAAAATTTGCCAACCACGCATATCACCTTGCTCGGCCGCGCTGGTTTGCGCACCATACTTTCTGGTCTGCCGTTCTTTGACGAATGCGTTGAACATCGAATGCGCGGCTGGCTTGGCCCCTTGAGCAATCTCAAACCCATCCGCGCCATCAACGCCGACGCCATGTTGCTTTTTCCAAACAGCCTGCGCAGTGCGTTGATCGCGTATGCCAGCGGCGCGCGCACGCGCATTGGTTGGAATCGTCAACATCGCGGCTGGTTTTTAACTCATCCTGCGACTGCGCCCTTCATGGCAATTCCCTATAGCAGTGTGGATACCTACTGCGATTTGACCGAGTTGGCCCTTGGAACCACCATCAGCGATCGCACGGTTCAATTGCGCTGCTCCACCGAGGAACTTGCCCATGGCTTTCGCCTGCTTGATGGCTTGGAGCGGCCGCGCGTCATTTTGAACCCCGGCGCCAACCGCATTGACAAGCGCTGGAGCACCGCCAAATTTGCCGCGCTGGCCATTGCGCTGCGTAAACAATGTGGCGCGGGTGTGGCGGTCACGGGTTCCGAAAATGAACGCGCGGTTGTGGACGCCATCGTGTCTGCAAGCGACGGTGCCGCCATTTCAATGATTGATCGCGGTGTCACACTGAATGGACTCAAGGGCGCCATTGCTCAAGCCGATTTATTGATCACCAACGATACGGGCCCACGCCACATTGCCGCGGGACTTGACACGCCATGTGTTTCGTTGTTCGGTCCAACCGACCACCGCTATACAACATTGCATGAACCGCAAAGCGCCAACTCCAACGCCCCCCCGCGCGAGTGGTTGCTGATCGCGGATCCATTTCTTCCCAAGGAAGTGATTGCCAATCATGTGGCGCAAATTACGCGCGTAGAGCGTATTTCCGTTGGCGATGTCGCACACGCCGCCACGCAATTGCTCAACGCCAAAGCTGGCTAAGTCGTGGCAACACCTGCCCGCCACGGCGCACCCAACACCACGGGTCGCGCGCATTCACACAATCTCAGCATAAAACACTACTCTTTCAAACATGAGTTTGTTTGGCGCGGTCAGCGATATGCAAATGGATATGCGAGCGATCATTGAAATTGCCGCCGCGTTCTTATGCGGCAGCATTCCATTTGGCGTGTTGATTGCAAAAACAAAAGGCGTGAACCTGCGCGCCGTCGGCAGCGGCAATGTGGGCGCAACCAATGTGGGACGCGCACTGGGCCGCAAGTGGGGCTTCATCTGTTTTGCACTGGACGCGCTCAAGGGCGCGCTGCCCGTGCTGATCATTGGACATATCAATGAAGTGCTTGGCCACCAAGTCAACACCATTGCGCTCAACGCGCTCACGCTTTGGATTGTGATTGCGGTTGCCGCGATCGCTGGACATATTTTCTCGCCGTGGCTGAAGTTCAAAGGCGGCAAAGGCGTGGCCACCGGCTTTGGAGCGCTTGTGGCCATGTGGCCGGTGCTGACCTATCCAATGCTCATTGCGCTCGCTGTGTGGATAATGTGCATGAAACTTTCGCGCATTGTCAGCCTTGCAAGTTTGATCGCCGCCAGCACTTTGCCCATCAGCGCAATTCTAATTCTTCCTTGGAATGCAAGCGCGCCAAGCGCCGCGCCACTGGCCACCACGACTCTTGAACCAACCACAGGTACGCCAATGCCGGCGGTGATTGCGTGCGCGCTGATCTGCGCGTTGGTATTCGTGACGCACCGCGCCAACATAAAACGCCTGTTTTTAGGCACGGAATCACGCGTTGGTCACAAGCCAAAGCCGTCCGATACGATCGCATTGTGACCACCAACCACGAGCATTCACCCTTCAATGCAAACGACGCGTGGCAGAGCGCTCTCTCCACGCGCTTCGCCTCCAGTGAAATGCAGCAGGCATGGTCGGACGCGCGGCGCGCGCAACTTTGGCGCGGCGTGTGGCTGGCTGTGGCGCAAGCGCAGCAAGAACTTGGCGTGAATATTCCGCAAGCCGCCATTGATGGCATGCGCGCCAATATCAAGACCACGGATTTCGCGGCGGTTGCCCAGCACGAGAAGCGGCTTCGACACGATGTGATGGCGCACGTGCGCGCATTTGGCGAATCCGCTCCCGCCGCACAAGGGTTCATTCATTTGGGAATGACCAGCCAAGATGTGGTCTGCAACGCCGATGCGCTTGTTCTTCGCGACGCGCTGCAAATCATCGCCAACAAATTCGCGCGCGTGATTGATCGCATCGCAACATTCGCCCTCAAGCAACGCAACCTGCCCTGCTTGGGTTTCACGCACTTTCAACCCGCGCAACCGCTCACGCTGGGCAAGCGCGCCACATTGTGGGGTCAAGATTTTGCCATAGCGCTGCAAGACATTGAGCTGCGCCTTGCGGGCGTAAAACTGAAAGGCTTGCGTGGCGCCACCGGCACGCAATTCTCTTTCCTGGCACTGCTGGGCGACGCCGCCAAAGTTGAGCAACTTGAAGCCAAATTCTGCGCCTTTTTGAAGTGGAGCCCCGATGCCGTGTGGAGCGTGTGCGGGCAAACTTCGCCGCGCGTGTTTGAGGCCACCGTGCTCAACGCGCTGGCCGTGGGCGCGTGCGCTATTCACAAATGCTGCAACGACATTCGCCTGCTGGCCAACTTGCGCGAAGTAGAGGAGCCCTTTGAACAAGATCAAATTGGCTCCAGTGCCATGCCCTACAAACGAAATCCAATGCGATGTGAGCGTGCCACCGGCCTGGCGCGATTTGTAATTGGTCTTGCGCCCGTGGCCATGGCCACCGCCAGCGAGCAGTGGCTGGAGCGAACTTTGGATGATTCAAGCGCGCGCCGGCTCGCGCTGCCCGAAGCCTTTCTGGCACTTGATGGCGCGCTTGATGTGATGATCAATGTGCTTGGTGGACTTGTGGTGAATGAGAGCGTGATCGCCACTCGCTTGCACAACGAGCTTCCATTTGTGGCGACTGAGGATATTTTAATCGCCGCAGTGCGAGCCGGCGTGGACCGCGAGCAGGCGCACAATGCGATCCGCACACATGCGCTCGCCGCCGCCGAGCGGGTGAAGCTTGGTCAATCCAATGATCTTGCCGCGCGCTTATCCGCCGACGCGCTCTTTGCCAAAATCAATATCGCAAGCGCCCTTGATCCCGTACGGCTCACGGGCCGAAGCGCGCAACAAACTGACCGCTGGATCGCCAGCGTGGCCGCGCCCATTCGCGCAAAATTTGCGGCCACGCTTGCGCACCAGCCATTATTAAAGGTGTGATGGGTCACACTCCCCAGACAGATTCAAAGATGTATTAGCGCTTTCTATTGCAAAGCCCGCCAATTCACCCGCCAACTCACCCTGAAAGAAATCCAATGACAATTCCACGACTGCAAGCCGCTGACTGCGCCCTGTTGGTGATTGATATTCAAACCAAGTTTGCCAAGCACATCAGCAAATGGGATTTTTTAGTTGCCAACAGCGCCATTCTGGTGCAAATGGCAAACGCTCTGAGTATTCCCGTGATCGTGACTGAGCAAAGTCCCCAAAGTCTGGGCACTACAACTCCAGAAATTACCCAACACCTGCTACCAAATACCCCCGTCTTTTCAAAGACCCGCTTTAGCGCCCACACCAGCGATGTGACCGCTCAACTGCGTACGCTCAAGCGATCGCACATTCTGATTTGCGGAATAGAAGCCCAAGTGTGCGTGTTGCAAACGGTTCTTGACCTTGCCGCCAACGGTCGCCAGCCATTTTTTGTGACCGATGCCATATCAGCCACGGATGTCAGCCAAATTGCACCAGCATTTCGGCGAATGGAACGCGCCAACGCTATATGCACGGGAACTCTGAGCGCCATGTATGAACTTCTTCAAGACGCAAGGCACCCCAACTTCAAAGCCTGCCTAGATTTGGCCAAGCGCATTCAATATTAAAATCCTTGAAATCAACTTGAATTGCCACTTTGCACCAGGTGAAACACCGCAGCACTAAAAACATAAAAGAGAGGCAAAAACCTCTCTGTCATGTATTTCATGTTGAATAACAAAAATTTGACGCTTAAATATCAAAACAAATGCGCCAAACCCAATAGCAGCCGAATTTAACCCGCAGCTGGTGGCTGACGAGAAATTTCTAGCACTTTAATTCTAATTTCCTGTGCCTGGGCCTTAATGTCTTGCATTGCCTTGCGAACACGCGTGCTAGCCGCTTTGTTACCGCCACTAGCCTTAGCAATATCGTCTGCCGCTTCTTCAACCTTCTTTTTAAGTATGTCGTAGCATTCCATGACTTCAGATCTCCTCGTGTTATGGTGTCAAAAAGGCGAAATCGCCACTAATTTAATTATAACGCCAAATCGGGCGTTTGGAACAACTTACCCCAAAAGTTCCAATTTAGTTATCTTTAGCGCAACGCCCTAAATTGGGGTAAAAAAGCCCATGGCAAACGAACTACTTATAGATTTGAATTCCATCGATATAACTGCCGTGGCCCTTGGTCCAGCCGAGGTGGACAAGTTGTTGCCCCAAACTGGCCCCATGCGGCAACTGGATCATCTGATTTGGCGCAATCAAGAATACAGCCGCGGCGTCGCCGTAAAGCGCATCCGGGAAGATGAATTTTGGGTGCCCTACCACATTCCCGGTAGACCACTCATGCCTGGCGTACTCATGATTGAAGCCGCCGCGCAATTGTGCAGCATCATGCAAACGCTGGCCATTCCAGATGTGGGATTTCTTGGCTTTACCCGTTGTGATGACACATCATTTCGCGGGCAAGTGGTGCCAGGAGATAACTTTTATACGCTCTGTGATTTGATTCAACGCAACCACCGCCGATTTGTGTGCCAAGTGCAAGGCGTAGTGAATTCTAAATTAGTATTTGAAAGCACCATCACTGGAATGAAACTGTAACCCTGTCATGCCCGCGAGCACTTGCACCAGTCCTGTATTGTTGCAGCCTCTTGCCAAAGGCCGCGCCTGGGGTGGAACAACTTTCGCGCGCTGGAAAAAATTCCAGGCACCAGCGGCTGGCGAACTTGCGATTGGCGAAAGTTGGGAAGTGGCGGACTTGCCGCAATCCATAGCCCATGGCTGCTCGCGCGTGGCCGCGGGCGCGGGTGCTGGAAAAACTCTGCATGAGCTTCTGGATCTTGACACCCCGGGCTGGATGGGCCGCGCGCGCTTGACAGCGCAAGGGCGCTTTCCACTTTTGGTCAAATTCCTAGACGCCGCCGAGCATTTATCAGTGCAAGTGCATCCTGATGAAGCCTACGCCGCAGTCAATACCAACGCGCATTTGAAAACCGAATCGTGGTTTGTGTTGGCCGCCAATCCAGGCGCAACCATTTGGCGCGGCGTGAAAGAGCGTGTCACCAAACAAGAATTTGAGGCGCGCCTGCGCGGCGGCGCCAGCATTCTTGATTTGCTGGTCGAGGTTCGCGTGCAAGCGGGCGATTGCATTGATCTGCCCAGTGGTTTATGTCACGCACTTGGCCAAGGCATCACCGTGGCGGAAATTCAAACTCCCAGCGACACCACCTTCCGCGTGTTCGATTGGAATCGCAACGACCCCGCGCGCCTTCTGCATATTGATCAAGCCATGAAGTGCATTCAATTTGGAAAGTCGCAACGCCTTGACCACCTTCCTATTCGTAATGCGGCCACCGCCCCCGCGGTGCAAACGCGCTCATTGCGCACCACGCTTCTATCGCGCACCGACCACTACAGCATTGAGCGCTTTGAAGCCATGACCGCCACCACGCTGAAAGTGATCACGCAGCAACGACCCGTATGCTGGCTGGTTCTTCAGGGAAGCGTTCATGTGACTGGCGAAATGCCAGTGACGGCCAACGCGTGGCAAACACTTGTTTTCCCGGCTATTTCCGAAGGCCGTGGCGCCCAACTGGAAATGGGCACCACCTTCTTGCGCATTACTTTACCCGATCCAATGGATCGATTCATTGCGTAGGCTGTTCTTGTGAATCACGCCCGCATTTCAATCCTTCAAATACTTCACGCCGGCCTGCTGGCCATTCTGCTTGCACCCGTCGCAAGCGCGCGCCAATCCGTAGGCTCACCAGCCGCCCCACAATCGCCGCCCATTCCCGTGGCGGGAATCAATATTCTTGGTGGACGCATATTCAACATTGAGCCCGGCGTGGCTTTCAATTCACTTGCGTCTTTTTTACAACCTGGCGACGAAGTGCGCTTGCTGCCTGGCGTGCACATTCCATTTGCCTTGGCGGACTTGAATGGCGAGCGCGACAATCCAATCATTATTCGCGGCTATCAAACCAATCCTGAATTGCCGCTGCCCTATGTGAAGGGGGAGTTGTTTAGCATCTCGCTTCTGCGCCCGCGCAATGTGATTGTGCGCGACTTGCTCTTGGGAAATTCATCGGGTCCAACAATTTATGTAGATGGATCGATCGTCGCCTCGCCGATCGTGCAGGAAACTCCGTGGGACTCCAATCTCATTCTCACCAATCTACGGATCAAACAGGATGGCGAGGCCGCCAATCAATCCGGGATTTATTTGCGCAACATACAAAAAGTGGATGTCATGCACTTTTTTATGAAGGGTTGGAACAACTCGGCGATCGTACTTGACAACTGCAAAAAAATTGCGGTTGCACAAGCCACATTGGACACATCCAATAGTTTGCCGCAGTACCGGGGCGTAGCTATTCGTTCTGGCTGCGAAGATATTTCTTGCATGTACCTCAGCTTTGGACCCAAGGTGCAAGTCGCGTTTGAGCTCGGGGTGTGCGACGCCCCCAATCCAAATGCAACGAACTCCCCCGCCCCACCCCCAGCGCAACGAATTCAAATATCGCACAACGCCGCGTTGGATTGCCCTTGCTTTATCTCGCTGGGATTGATTGATCATTGCACAATCACCAACAACTCGATTATTGAAAGTACAAAATATATTTGGAAAGCCGACGGATCATGCGGCGTTCCAAATCACATCACATTTCAAAATAATTTGGTGACTTGGGTTCCGGGGCGCATCGACAAAATTAGTTTGGTGGCCAAATCCATTGCGCCCGAATCCATCACTCTGCACAGCAATCTTTGGTGGAGCGAGGAACTTCCCCTAGGGTTTGAAATTGTTGGAAAGCCCTTTGGAATCGAAACGGCCCCCCAAGTCTTTGATGTCAATCCAAAGGTGGAAATGCGTAACTTTTCCCCGGTGGATGAGAAGGCTAGAAGCTTTGGCTGGAGGTCCAATCAGGCAACAATCGCCCCTGTAGCCCCAAAAACGCCCCTTGGACCTTTAGAGCCGCCCCAAAAACCATCCTGACCATGCCTTTCTGCCGATAGAATGACTTCAATGGAAATCAATGGATCCATGATCACTTTGGCTAGTCGCAATAGCATTTCAAGCGCGACCCCCACCATGCATGGCATGGCAGCGGCCAGGGTTCCCATTGCGCCAGACCCATTTTCCGCGCCGCTTTTGAATGCCGGTCCCGATCGCCTGCAGTTGTACACGCGCGCTGCCGACCGAATTGAGATTGCAACCGGCCTTGCCCGCGGTCGCCTGCTCGATATTCAGGCTTGATATAACCATTCAAAGCCTGGGCTGGGGCTGGCTTTTATTGGCGCTTTTTGAATCGCCCATTGCAAGATCAATTTCTCCGCATTGAATGGCCGCAACATGAAGATCATCTGTGGCGATTTTGCCCGACAAACGCTATCTTCCTAGCCCCGCCACAGGAAATGTTTCCCGTGGTGCCGCACTTCCAACAACGGATTCCACATGGCCTCCACCGGCAAAATTATTCAAGTCATCGGCAGCACCTTCGACGCGCAATTTCCTGAGGATCAAATTCCAGAAATTTACAACGCGGTGCATGTGGACTTTCAACTGCGCGGCGAGAAGTCGCTGCTTGTAGGCGAAGTCGCCAAGCACATGGGCGGAGGCATTGTTCGATGCGTGGCCTTGGCCAGCACCGACGGCGTGCGCCGTGGCGATACCTGCAGTGACACCGGCGCCAGCGTGAAAGTTCCAACTGGCGAAGGCGTGCTTGGCCGCATCTTTAATTTGCTTGGCCAACCTGTCGACGGCCGCGGCGAAGTGAAGTACGACGAGTTAATGCCTATTCACCGCGAGCCGCCAACATTTGTTGACTTGAATCCAAAAACAGAAATGCTTCCAACCGGCATCAAGGTGATTGATCTTCTGTGCCCATTCGTGCGCGGTGGAAAGATTGGTTTGTTCGGCGGCGCGGGCGTGGGCAAGACCGTTGTCATTCAAGAAATGATCGCGCGCGTGGCGCGAAACTTTGGTGGCTACAGCGTGTTCGCCGGCGTGGGCGAGCGCACGCGCGAAGGCAACGATTTGTGGCTAGAAATGCAGGAAGCCGAATACATTGATTCCACGGGC
>SXGQ01282066.1_pt1 | contig 59830 bp, 35 predicted proteins | sample 3178371 | NCBI WGS metagenome assembly SXGQ01 (sample SAMN11356859, study PRJNA531348) | freshwater metagenome | isolation source: freshwater sample F1-20 | place: China: Fuxian Lake, Yuxi | collected 2017-12-25
ATGAAGTACTTTTGATGTGACCATCACCCAACATTAAACCCATAAGGTATGGTTCTATTGGTAATTGATAACTATTTTGAAATTGAATTGGTTTTACAATTGGTATTTGCCATTTGTTTGCACCATTTGATCCTTTATAGTGAGTATTGATTGAGTATGTTCTGAAATGATTATATCCACGTCCTTTGTCTTCTATTGTCTGTTTTTCATACATTTGTTTTGTGGACAATATCAAAGATTTTTTAAGTCTACTATTATTTGAATTTTTTCCGTGATTTGATGAAGATACCGACCAAAGATGTTCATCGTCCGTAAATACTGAGTATCCATCATTAAATGTAATTTTATAAGTTTCTTTTTTTCCTTGTGGGAAAACACCAATTACATTATATGGTTTTCCGTCTGAACCGATTACTTTATCTCCAATAACAATATCACCCATTTTTTTTGTACCAGATGGGGTATAGATTAAAGTATTATTAATCATAGCTTTACCCAGTCCCAAATCGTCCGCTAAAATGTATTTTTTATTCTCACATAGAGTTTTGACACCTTCTTTTTGATGTTCGAGTAAAGGTCTATGACTATATTTGTCAAAATCAATTTCTACATTTTTAACCTTGTTGTCTTTGATGACTGCGGCTTTCGGGATCCAAAAATCGTGTAAACCTTGGGCTTCAAAATAGTAACCCCAAATATGATAAGCTGTTTCTTTTTCAACCAAAAGTTTTTCTATCCAAATTTGACTGGGTACTTCGGTAAACATTTTTTCATCCGCAATTTTATTTGCAAAATAGGAATCCAGTGTCACCCATTTTTTTGCAACCTTTGGTTCACGTTTATGAAATTTGATAATATACTCAGTCTGAGCAGCGTTTGGAAAGAATTTAATGTTCGTCAATTTTTTTTGACGAAGTTTTAGAATATAGTTATTCGCTCCCGAATAATTATCCAATATATCGAGCGCTTGATTCTCTCTTGCGTTTAGTTGATTTTCCAAAAACAAATAAATTAAATATAATAATGAAATAGATATTTATCAAGTATGGCACAAAATCAAGTTCCAATAACAAGACTAGGTAAATTTTTCGGACAAGAAGATTTCGATTTGGATGTAAATATGGGTAGAGAGTGGCTCGATGGTGATATGAATTTCACCATTGTTGTCTATCGTGTAAACAAACAAAAAACAAATCAAGACGATGTTTACGGTGAGGCTCTTCCTCAATCTATCGAATTTTTACCACCAATCTCTGTAAATGCTTATCTACAGATTTTACAACCAGACAATTCATTTTTGGGTAATTCGAAAATACTACAAAACGAACCTGGTAATATAAAATTTGCAATCTATCAAAAAGATTTGGATGATTTACAAATATCTATCAGTTTAGGTGATTACATAGGTTATTGGATCACAGAAAATCAAGTAAGGTATTATTCAGTTGTTGATAAAGGTATTCCCAACTACGACAACAAACATACTTATGGTGGGTATAAACCTTTCTATGTTAGTTACATCGCAACACCTGTGACTGCAAATGAATTTATGGGGATTTAATGTTAAGAAATGGATACCAAAATAATAAGAGAATTAATACAAAAATTAAGATCTGAAAATACAAATGAAAATGTTGTAGGATTTTCATTTGGCAATAAAATTGTGAACAATAAATTCACAAATGATTTTTCCATTATATTTCATGTTCAATATAAAATACATAAAGATGATGTTGAGCCACAAAATTTTATACCGACAAAGATAGAATACAAGGGTTATGAGTTTGTTACAGATGTAATTGTTAGTGATGTTGATCATGTTTCTGTTGGATGTCCTGCTAATTTTTATGATTGGCAAACTAATCCCCTCCCGAACCCGAAACTATCTAAACTTTCGGGCGGTACGAATATAAATGGTTGTACTTTAGGTGGCTTAGTTATAGATAATACGACTAATTCTCTAGCGGGTTTAACTAACGCCCATTGTGGATATTGGAAGAATATAAACTCTGAGGTCAATTCTTTTTTTCCTTTGAATAAAGGGACTAGACAATTATTTTATAATGGTCCTAATTCGAATAGTCAAATCATAGGTATTCAAACACGATATGGTGTTGGTTTCAGACCACCAAAAACCACTAAAGTAGACGCCGCATTGTTAACGGTACCATACGATTTAATTGATTTCGAAAAATCTTATCGACAATTAGGTTTAACTGGTTGGACGCAACCCATGGACTTTGCTACAACCGAAGAAATAGATAATTTAATTTTCACCAAAGCAAATTTGTATAGTGCTGGTGTTACAACGGGGCCGAAAGGTGAAGGTGAAATGAAGTTGGTATGTGTTGCAACACATTATTACAATGAATATAGATTTCCACCAGAGGTGGAAGATTTAATTGTTTATGTTGCCAGCGCAACAACAACACCTTCAGGTACTGTGTGTCCTTATCCAATTTATTACGGGGATAGTGGATCAATAGTTTCAGCCGACATAAATGGTGTACGTAAAATAATTGGTTTAGGTACCTACATTGTTAGCTATCGACCATGCCCATTTTGTGGTGACCCAGTATCGGCAGCAGGGGTTGTAAGAATTGATAATATAGTAGAAGCCCTTGACATTTCTCCTTGGACTGGGCAGACTAATGTTGCATTTTCAAACACCGCAAATACTGAAACTTATCTCACAACTTCAAATTACGATGAAAAATCAATTCAATTGTCTGGGAAAACATATTGGCAATGGGGTGGTATTGTGCCTACCCCAACACCATCAGTAACTGTAACCCCAACATTGTCTTTAAATGTTACACCATATCCCACAACAACTCCAACATTAACTCAAACTGTAAGTCGTACTCCAGACCCAAATTGTTCTCCTTTTACAAATGTTGTTTGTTACCGATGGAGGTTAGAATTTAATTCATATACAAATTGGACTTCTTTTTTTCCGTCATTATCGGCTTGGGCAACATATAGAGATTGTTTTGACCCAAATATTATAAAATTATTAGAAATTCCTTATAATACCCCAAAATTTGTTTGTTCATCAGAAGCGCCTATAGTAGTCGAAAGTAAGGAAAATACCGCTTCAGATGGTTGCCCAGATATTGTCGATTATACGTTTATCTCCAACGAAGGGATTTGTGGATCATTTTGTCCGCCACCAAATCCAACTCCGTCAACAACACCAACAAACTATTTGTTATACTCTAATATAATACCAGCCCTAGGTTCTACCACTTTTGAGCTCGCATGTTCGAGACTTAGTGTGGACACAGCCCAATTATGGGGTTATAGTACAAAACCTCTCAGTGAATTGGGAAATTCCGATGTTATTTATGATATAAATACCAACCAACCAATACGAACATTTGGTCTCAGATTCCGAGCCTTTAGTGCAACGCCAGATTTGTCTACACCTAAATACGTAGTTTATTGGCAAAACGCTGGTAGTGCAATTTATTCAAGTAGTCTTTGTGTTTAATATAATATCTTTCGATTAATATTTATCCTAGATGGCTCTACCAAAAAAAGTAATACCAAATATAAATTTAGTTCCTCCAAAAATATTACTTGAGAGGAGAGAACAATTATTGGAGGATATTACAAAAGACGGAACATATCTCCCAAAGAATTTGGGGTATGCCGAAATGGATAGGGGTTTTTTGGATTTTGTCAAAAATGAACTTAAAACTGTTGTTGAAGGTAAAGTTATTCCTACTGTTGACATTCTTATTACGACACAAAATTGGGCGCAATTTACTCAAACGTGGTCTTTCCAAGATTTAAATGGTAATACTGAGCCGCCATTTATTACGGTGGTCAGAGTTCCTGAAGTAAGGTACGGTACAAACCCAGCAACATTATACAATATCCCGAATCAAAAAGAGTTTTTTTATGCTGCCGTTCCCACATGGAATGGTAATGTAAAAGGTTTAGACATTTATAAAATACCACAACCAGTACCTGTTGATATTTCGTTCAGTGTAAAAATTGTTTGTAATCGTATGAGAGAACTCAATGAGTTCAATAAAAATGTTTTACAGACATTTGCATCACGTCAAGCATACACAAAAGTCAACGGACATTTCATTCCAATTGTTAACACAAACATTAGTGATGAATCTGTAACCCAACTTGATAAACGAAGATTTTACATTCAAAACTACGATTTTACTTTATTAGGTTTTCTACTGGATCAAGATAAATTCGAAGTCGCGCCTGCGGTATCTAGGGTCTTGAATGTGTTTGAAACAAATTTCAAACCGATAAATAGAAAAAGAAAACTTTTTCCAGTAAATGAGGGTGTATTTGATTTAACTGTACAAGCAGTAAGAAACTCACCTGTAGTCAGAACTATTAGTGTGGATTATACAGGAACATTCACAATACTTTCGACTCAAAATGTGAGTTCATATGATTTATTTGTAAGATTAAATAATAGTCTCGAGTTTGACTTTTATGGTACGAATGTTATAAATTTTGAGGTCAATACTGGAGATCAATTAAGGTTTGAAATTACACAAGAAAATGCAGATCCAACCTCAACTATTACCTATGGTGTATCATTGTTAGGGTCACCACAAAATTTGACTTTTGATCTACCAACACCATCAATTACACCAACAAATACTGTAACACCTTCAATTACCTCAAGTATAACACCAACACCATCAATAACGCCCACAAATACAGTAACACCTTCAATTACACCAACAAGAACACCATCAATTACCTCAAGTATAACACCAACCCTAACTATTACGCCGACCAAAACTTCTGGTTTATGCCAATCTTGGGAGCTAACTTGTTATAACCATCAAATAACAAACACTTCTTCAGCCGCTCAACCACTTTTGCTAATTTATTCAGCATGTACAAATCAACCAACAGTTTTATCAATTACTTTAACATCTGGACAAACTACAAATTTTTGTGCCGTCGCATATAAAATAGTTTTTCATGCTGGGTACACAATAGATCAAACTAGTGTTTGTGGGAAATTCTGTGTATCATTTGATAATATTTTTATTCATATACCTAATCTACCAACACCATCAATAACACCCACAAACACAATAACACCTTCAATTACACCCACAAATACAATAACACCATCAATAACACCATCAACAACGCCCACAAATACAAGGACACCAAAACAAACGCCGACAAACACTAAAACACCAACTGTAACTAATACGATGACACCAACAAAAGATGATTGTCCTGTTGGTTCGGGTAGAACATTGTGTACAACATATGAGTATACCGCAGTTGGGCCTTTTAGAATTCAATTTTATGATTGTGATTCTAATGGTGTGTATCGTGATGTCACTTACACATCAAGTTCAGAGACACATCAAGTTGTTGTTTGTTCTTATTCAACACCATTTGTTGTCCCGTTTTCTAATTTTTACAACTTACAAACTTACACTTGTGGTTATAAGTGTTTACCACCACCACCTTCTCCAACACCAAGCACATCTCCAGATAGTTGTTCTTTTCCTTTAGAAAAATATACTTGTCGAAATTATACTTTGAGTGGACCAAGTCTTACATTTTTTACATACAGACCGTGTTCAGCCCCATACAGGTTGGAATTATTGGAATTTACTGGTGGAACACAAACAATATGTTCTCAAACACGTCCAATAGCACAAAATACATCTACCGCCACAGTAACAACTGGTAATTCATGTGGTAGTTTTTGTGATAGTATTGAAATAGTATACATAAACATGACAACTTAATAAAATGTATAATACAGAAATTATAAAACTAGCTTGCCAATCATATTCTAAATCAACTTATGCAAATGTTGTTGGTTCTGGGTATGGTTTTAAATTCAAAAATGGTAAACGGACAAACCAAAAATGTTTAATTTTTTTTGTAAGTGATAAAAAACAAATAGAAGAATTGTTGCCAGAAGATATTATACCGTCAAAAATAGAATTTTTATCTTTAGAATTAGAAACTGATGTAGTAAAGTCAAATTTCGGTTTTTTAGAGGAACAACAATTTATACGTCCTTATACCACACCAAACTGTCCAGAACGACCTTGTGACGCTGCTTTTTATTCTTGGATGGCGTATCCACCAATAAATAGAAATCAAAATATACCATTAAAAGGTGGTCAGGGTCAAAACACTGGCGGTGTACCAAAATATGTGGATCCTATACAGACAGATTGTACTATGGGAGGTATTGTTGTGGATAATGAAACAAATAGTTTATTAGGTGTTACAAATAACCATTGTGTAATCTTAGACATTCAAAGAAGCTTGGGTTTTGATTTCAGAAAACAAGTAAGTAGATCATTGATGGAAATTTACAACCGAAAAATTTACGATAGTGGTTTACCTAGTAAAAATTTATTGGGAACAGTTTATAGATTTTCACCAATTAATTCAAGAAGTATTGCAGGGGGAATAGCATACTCAGGATCACCACTTGATTGTTGTCTTTACAGGTTAGACCCAAATGTCATTGATTTCAATGAATCATATAAATACTTAGGTTTTACTGGTTGGACACAGCCTATGAGATTTGCTACAACAGAGGAATTGAATAATTTAGTAGAATTGAACCCAAATATTTTTTCAACTGGTCGTACCTCGGGACCAAAAGGAGAGGGTCAAGTTAAAATAAAAATACACGCAATTCATGTTTTTGGTGGTTCGTCTGGTGGCATGATTGGTCAAGATACCACTCTGGGGATTGAGTTCCAAGATTGTTTTTCTTATTTTGCTGAAGGGTCTGATAATACTTATTGTGGTCCAGGATCATATCCTGGAGACTCTGGTTCGTTCATGTTAGCTGAAATAAATAATGAAAGAGTAATTATTGGTCAATTGTTTGCGGGTGATCAAAGTTTTAGTATAGCTCAAAGAATTGATGTAATTGCAAATGTATTAAATGTAAGGGCGTGGATGGGAGAAATTTTACCATTTATAGATGATAATTCCTTAGAAATAAAAACTCAAAAAATTTCTGATTCCTATTATGGTCAAAATTATATTGTGGAAAATGAAAAAACTTTTTGGGTTGGCGGAAACCGTAGAATTTTACAAACTCCAACACCAACATCAACTCAAAACAACACACCTAACCCAACGCCAACACCAACATCAACACCCCAACCATCATGTACTAACTTTTTAGCTTGTAAAAACTACACAATTTATAATTATTTCGAAACAGAATTAGTGTTTTGTTATTATCCTTGTTATTCTAATTTTATTAAATGTGAAAAATTATCAAAGGGAAATTACCCCAAACTTATTCCAAATTCAACAATTGTTTGTAGTAAAACATTACCCGAAATTACAACCATAAATAATTTTTGGAAAAATGAGTTCGACTATAAGTTCCCATCTCTTTCTTTTATAATTGAAAATGAAACTTGTGGTGGTAATTGTGGGTCTCCACCACCAAACCCAACTCCATCGCCAACTAATGAGTGGCATAATCTTGCTGGTACTTTGGAGATCAGTACCTTACCTTGTGAGTGTGATTCAATTTTGGGATATTATGACCATTGTTATAATTTAGTTTATGTAACATTACAAGCAGGAACTAATTCCAGAATTAACGCTATGAGTCCTTTTTTCAATAGTCCATATCCATTGGATACTAGTTCTGGGACTTGTATTTATAATGCTGGTCTTTTTCCGGGAAGTCTTGTAACTCCTGGTATTGGTTGTACGCCAACACATACACCCATTATAGCAACACCAACAAATACCGTATCACCATCCATTACACCATCCATTACACCATCTAATTCCCAGACTAGTACACCACCACCATCAGGAACAAAATTTGCAACTCCAACACCGTCAGTTACAAATACTCAAACACCATCAATTACACCATCCAATTCCCAGACAAGAACACCACCACCATCAGCGACACCAACCCCAACACCAACTGGGGTTGAAACTGGTATTTTTTCAGTATTTATAAAATTTAATACATAATATATGAATGTCGAATTTTTAAAAAACAAAATCAATGAGTTAATGGGTTTGGCACCTACTGGTGTTACGACAATTAGCTATTCAAAAAAGATAATAAATAATGTGACTACAGATATTAATTCCATAACTTTTGGAGTAATGAAAAAAAAACCATTAGTGGATTTAAATCAGGATGAAATTTTACCATCTGATGTTTTAATTGATGGAAATTTGGTAAACACCGATGTGATTGAAACGGGAATTATTCATCCTTTACAGTGTAATGCCACAACATTGGCCTATTGTTACCAATGGAAAACCACATCACCACCAAATAGAAATAGATATCGTCCTATTCGAGGTGGTATATCTTTAACAAACACAAATATCGGATCTTCAGTTGGAACTCTTGGGTTTTTGGCGTTGGATCAAAGTACAAACGCACTGGTTGGTGTAACAAATGCACACGTCGTCACCAACAGAAATTTTTATTCTAGTTATATGAACCCCGATTGGGTCATTCAAAATCAAATATCTAACAATGCTTTTCAAAATGGTGAAAACCCTTTAGCAATTCAATTAAATCCAGCATTTTATAAAATAGGTGAACTTGTTAGGTATACTCCATTTCATTTACGAGATGGTAATTCATTTACAAGTCTTTTCGGCAAGGTTTTTATGATTTGGGAAGTTGGGTATAATCCACCTAATTGGGCACCACAAGTCAACGCAAATTGGCCTTTACCTGGAAGTTTTTCTTCCAATACTGTTGACGCGGCGGTTATTTCGATAAATCCTGATGTTGTTGATCCAAATAATTATAATATTTCTTCATCACAGCTTGGTTTGGATGGAACTGAATTTTTATCTTTTGCAACGACACAAGAAATTGATAGTTTGTTAAATAACATTGTACTCAGTAGCGGAAGAACCACGGGTGCTAAAAGTGGTGATACATCTACTACCTGTGGAATAAAAATATCGGGGAATTTTGTGACTGCGGCGGTTTATTATCCATTCCAAGTTAGTACATCAACATATAATAACGGACTTAAAGAAGAAGGTCCAAATTTTTTGTGGTATGGTATAGCGCAATTTACTAATACTTTGCTTATATCTAGAATAGATCCTAATTGTTTAGAACCTGTTGCAGGTGGTGATTCAGGTTCTGCTGTAATTTGTGAATTTGATGGTGTAAAAAAAATAATAGGGTTAGTTTTTGCTGGAAATAGTACTACTGGTTATGTATGTCGTATTGATGAAATAGCAGATAAATTGAATATAGTAGCTTGGACGGGACAAACACCTACCTTTTTTTCGAGTAAAACCTACATTTCTGTTTCTGGAAGGACTTTGAATGACACTCAAGTGTGTAATGGTGCAGAATTTTACAATGGTGGGTTAGTCCGGGTAAATTATCCATGTAATTGACATATCAATCGGCTAAGCACAACGTATTAAAAATTGAGGTCTTTGTATTCAATGTATTAGAACTCAAGGTTTCAATTAGGTTTCCCCGTAGATATCTCTTTTCTTAGAACAGTTTTGTTCAATAAGTTTTTCCAAAAACTTATAAATTTTTATTCCATTTTCATCACAATATTTTTTTAGTTTGGTATGTGAATCAAGTGAAATTTTAATGTTTTTGGTGGTTTTTTTCATAAAAGATAAAAAAAGATAATTTTTACTTACCAATATAAATAAGTTTTTGAAAAAAAAAATACTTTATCAATCGAGATAATATTTATATCAATAAAACCTAAAAAAAAATTACATAGTATGGCAACTACCAATAAAATATTTGTTTCCCCTGGTGTTTATACATCTGAGAGGGATTTGAGTTTTGTAGCACAAAGTGTTGGTGTTACAACTTTGGGTTTGGTTGGTGAAACTCTTACGGGTCCAGCCTTCGAACCTATTTTCATAACTTCTTATGATGAATTTGAAGCATTTTTCGGAGGTACCCTCCCTGAAAAATTTGTAAATACACAGATACCAAAATATGAATTAGCTTATATTGCTAAATCATATTTACAACAATCAAATCAATTGTTTGTAACTCGTGTATTGGGACTTTCAGGGTACGATGCTGGACCAAGTTGGTCGTTGTTAACTGTGGCTAATGTTGACGGGACTACTGTGGATTTTGCAAGAACAAACAATATCATTCAAAATCAAACGTGGACTCTTAATTTTGTTGCAACACAAGGCGGAACTGTTTCAATAGCACCTTCTGGGAATAGTTTGGTTAATCAAAATTTAAATAATGTTTTCACTTTATTAAATGGTAATCAGTCGTCGATTTCAGCACAATTGACCAATCAAATTTTAGGTGTGGTAAATTCTTCAGGTGTCACACAAAACAATACTGTGTATTTTTTTGGAACCGTACCCGAGGCTACATATCAAGTTTTAACATCTTACACCGCACAAACAAATGTATTCGGTGTTTCTGGTTTAACTGATTTCAATGCTGATTTCTCATCACCAGATAATGATGCTTGGTATTACGCAAACTTCAACGAACCAGCAAATGCTCCTTATTCTGGATATTCGTTTTTTTCTGTTGTAACTAGTTTTGTTAATAATGGTTTAGGAACTTACACAGGTACATTATCAGGTGTTACTTTCAATTATAGCGGTAAATCTTTTGCCGATTATGATGAAATTTGTATTGCCACTTTAAGGTCTCGTGGTATTTCCACATATGGTTCTGGTCAGGGGGGTCCTCAATATCAAATAACTGGTTTAACATCAGTTGGATTGAATTTAATTGGTACTTATTCGGCGGCAACACAAAACCCTTTTGCACGTTTTGCTATAACAGGTGTTACCGACGGCGCTGATACACCCGAAAATTTTTCTTTACTTGTATCTTTTTCTCAAACCGACCAAAATTATTTGCCGTCTGTTATGGGACGCACAAACTTTGGTAAGAGTAGGTTTGAAATCCCACTTTTTGTTGAGGAGATTTACCCTTCGTTTTTGACCTATGCGTACAATAAAGGTTATATCAGAGGAATAAAACCTCAAATTTTATCAGCTCCAGGGTTACGTTATGGAAACATTCTCCCGACACCTACAACACAAAATAATATATCAGCACAATCTATGGCTAATTATTTAGAAAGATATAGATCGGGAGAATCCCCTTGGGTAGTTTCTCAACTTCGTGGTAGTACTGTAGACAGACTTTTCAAGGTTCTTACGATTTCTGATGGAGATAGTTCGAATATACAAGTCAAAATTTCAATTCAAAATATATCTTTTGGTAATCTATCATTTGATTTGGGTGTAAGAGATTTTTACGATACTGACACAAATCCTGTTTATTTAGAAAAGTTTACTAACTGTTCTATGGATCCGAGTTCTAACAGTTACATTGGTGTTAAGATTGGTACATCAGATGGTGAGTATGCTCTCAATTCAAAATATATTATGCTTGAATTGAACACTGATGCACCTGTGACTTCACTACCTTGTGGATTTGAAGGATATGAAGCTCGTAATGTACCTGGTTTCCAACCAGCTTACCCAATTTACAAATTGAGTTATAACTATCCTGGTGAGGTTATTTACAATCCTCCTTTTGGTTCTATGACAGGACCAACATCAGCTCGTGGAATGTCAAATGCAATTGTGAGTCAAGGTGATAAAGTCCGTACTACATTTTTGGGTATTTCTAGTCAAATAGGGTATGACGTTGATTTTTATCAATATAAAGGAGCTAAAGCACCTCTTGATATTTGTACAAGTGAATTTGCATTACCTTATGATTATCAAACACAAGGTTTCCATATGGATTCAGGAGCGACTGTAGTTCAGATCGTATTTGGACCAACAGCAGGAACTCCCGCCTTTTTATGTGGTAATGCCACGTTCCAATCTGATCCAGATTCACCTTCTAATCCTTATTATCAAATTCAAGCTCGTAAGTTTACTTTCTTGGTTCAAAAGGGTTATGATGGTTGGGATATCTATCGTGAGTATCGTACAAATGGTGATCAATTTGTTTTGGGTGGTTCAGGATATCAGAGAGGTGCATGTGCATCTACAAGATATCCAAACGCAACAGGATGGGGCGCGTTTAAACCAATTAGTATTTCAAATTTCACGGATTATACTAATACGGATTACTATGCTTACTTACTAGGTATAAGTACTTTTAATAATCCAGAATCAACTAATATCAATGTTTTTGCAACCCCGGGTATTGATTACGTTAACAATTCTAATTTAGTGGAAGATGCGATTTCAATGATTACCTATCAAAGAGCGGATTCAATTTATATTGCAACCACCCCTGATTGCAATGTGTTCTTACCTACCAATATAGATAATTTTATTTATCCAACCGAAGCGGTAGACAATTTGGATGAAGTTGGTATTGATTCAAACTACACAGCTACTTACTATCCTTGGATCTTGGTAAGAGATACTGTGAATAACACACAGATTTACATTCCCCCAACAAATGAAGTTTGTAGAAACTTGGCTCTAACGGATAATATTTCATTCCCTTGGTTTGCTACCGCTGGTTACACTCGTGGTTTGGTCAACGCTATCAAAGCTCGTAAGAAACTTACACAAGAAGATAGAGACACTTTGTATCAGGGCCGTATTAATCCTATCGCTACGTTCTCTGATGTTGGAACTGTGATTTGGGGTAACAAAACTCTTCAGATTGCTGATACAGCATTGAATAGAATTAATGTGAGAAGATTGTTACTACAAGCTAGAAAACTTATCTCCGCAGTTGCCGTTAGGTTATTGTTCGAACAAAACGATGCCAAGGTACGTCAGGACTTCTTAGACAGCGTCAATCCTATTTTGGATGCCATCAGAAGAGACAGAGGTCTTTATGACTTCAGAGTGACTGTAAGCAGTTCTCCTGAGGATTTAGACAGAAACACACTCACAGGTAAAATCTATCTGAAACCTACTAAAGCGTTAGAATTTATCGATATAGAGTTCTTGATTACACCAACTGGAGCATCTTTTGAGAATATCTAATAGTTTTTTTTCTCTTTTTAAAACCCTCTAATTTTTTTTTAGGGGGTTTTTTCATTATATTTGTTTATATTTATGTGTAGAGAAGTTCTCATTAAATTAAACTATATTTTACCAATGAAGATAGAATTGTCATGTAAGAATTGTGATAAATTATTCACTACTGATTTTAAACACAGGGACAAACAATTTTGTAATAGATCCTGTTATTTTGAATTTGCAAGAAAAAACAACTTATTAGGTAAAGAAAAGGATCAATCTATTAGAGAGACTAGAAAATGTTTACAATGTGGTGTTGAATTTGTAGAAAGAAAAAAACACAAAAAAAATATTTGTTCCGATGAATGTCGGGGTTTATGGGGTTCAAATAAAGACAATATAAAAAAAAGAATAGAAAAATCTCAGAAAGTTTTATTGGAGAAGTACGGGTACAATTCAATTTTCAAAATTAATGGTTTCCGAGAGAATGTGAAGCAAATTTTCCAGAAAAAGTATGGTGCAGATCATCCTATGGGTTGTAAAGTAATTGTGGACAAATTGAAAAATACCGTCAAAGAGAAACACATTATAAATTTATTAACGAGATTAAAAAAACATAATATTATCTTGTTAGACGACTATAAAACTAATAAAAACGGCAATACTACCTATCCTTATAATTTTCGATGTGATGTCTGTAACAACGTATTTTCGAGTACTCTTCTAGGTTCTGGTAAAGTACCTATATGTCGAAAATGTTACCCCATAACTAAAAATTCTAAATTGGAGGCTATCATTAAGGATTTTTTGAATGAGAAAAATGTTAAACATTTAGATAATGATAGGAAATTACTTAGTGGTAAAGAGATTGATATTTTTTTACCTGATTATAATTTGGGTATAGAACTTAATGGAAATTATTTTCATTCCGAGGTTTCTGGTAACAAAGACAAATATTATCATTTGAATAAAATGATTTTGGCTTCATCAAAAAATTTAAAACTTTTGCATTTTTTTGAGGATGAAATAATATTAAAAAAAGAAATTGTTTTTTCGCGTTTATCTAATCTTCTAAATCTTAATAGAGTAATTTATGCTAGAAATTGTTTAATAAAAGAAGTAATCAAGAAAGAGTCTTCAGATTTTTTAAATAAAAATCATCTACAAGGAAATTCTGTTGATAAAATTAGATACGGATTATACCATAATGGTGTATTGGTTTCAATTATGACTTTTGGAAAAAAAAGAAAGTCGTTGGGTCACAATCAATCAGGGGTTGATGATTACGAACTTGTCAGGTATTGTAATATTTTGAACCACAATATTGTTGGTGGTTTCAGTAAATTATTGAATTTTTTTATTAAAACCCATTCACCGAGAATTATTGAAACGTATGCTGATATCAGATGGTCGGGATTAAACCCAATCAATACTGTATATTCAAAAAATGGTTTCGTTTTTAAAAAACAAACACCCCCAAATTATTGGTACATAAAAAACGGCGATTCATTACACCGAAGTCATAGATTTACATTCAGAAAAAATGTTTTAGTCCAAGAGGGGCATTCCAAAGAAAAAACTGAATGGGAAATAATGAAAGAGAAGGGGTATGATAGAATTTGGGATTGCGGTTCTATGAAATTTGAATTGACTCCTATCAAATAATTTTTTTTATTATTTCAAGTATTTATAATTCAGTAAGTCTAAATTGTACATTATTGAGATTGTTTTTTTTTATGAGAATAACGAAATATACGTTAAAGGAAGGTTTTGACATTGAAGGTACCCCCGATTTGAAGTATTATGCTTTTGACTGGGATGATAATATTCTTCAGATGCCAACAAAAATTATGTTGGTTGATGCTGGGGGTAATGAAGTTGGTATGTCAACAGAGGACTTTGCAAAATTCCGATCTAAAATTGGAAGTGGGGAATTTGAATACGAAGGACATAAAATTGTTGGGTATGCGGAAGATCCTTTTAGATTTTTTAGGACACTAGGTGATAAAAAGTTTTTGTTCGATGCAATGCAGGCAAAACCTGGACCAGCCTGGTCAGATTTTATTGAAGCCATCAACAACGGATCTATTTTTTCTATCATCACAGCTAGAGGACATAACCCAAGAACAATTAGAGAAGCTATCTACAATATGATCATACAAAATCATATGGGTATCAACAGAGATTTACTTGTTAAAAACCTTAAGAAGTATAGAAAGATTACCAAGGAAGGTCCAACAAATACAAAAGATCTTGTTAATTACTACTTGGATTTGAACAAATATTATCCTGTTTCCTTTGGAGATGAAGGAAGTGCTTCAAGTCCTGAAGAACTCAAAGTAAAAGCTCTTAGAGAATTCATTAACTACGTCAAACAACATGCAAAGAAATTAAAAAAGAAACTTTATCTGAAAGATGAAATAAGTAACAGATTTTTACCTACAATTGGATTTTCAGATGATGATATAAAGAACTTAGAAAGAATTAAACAAGAATTTATTAAAGAACCTCTATTAAGAACTTATAACACTTCATCAGGAACTAAAACCAAATTCTAAAAAAAATTTTAATAAGATTTTATTAAGAACTTCTTTAAGAACATATAATCTTTTTTTTGAAAAAAACCAAATTCATATACACAATATCACATTAAAAATAAAAGTAAATAGAAAAATTTTTAAGAACTTCTTTAAGAACTTAAAGTTTTTTTTTCAAAAAAACCAAATTCATATACAGAGTACCAGATTAAAAATAAAAGTAAATAGAAAAAAATTTAAAAGCTAATATTTATAAACAAAAAACAAAAAAGTTATGGCTGATTTACTAATGAAAATGCCCGTTCCGTATGAACCGAAAAGGGTAAACCGATTTATACTTAGATTTGATTCAACGTTGGGTATTAACGAATGGTATGTTGAATCTACTGATAGACCTTCAATTGATATTGCATCTGTTGCAATTCCATTTTTAAATACAGAAACGTATGTGGCTGGAAGATTTAAATGGAATGCTATGAACGTGGTATTCAGAGACCCTATCGGGCCCTCGGCTACACAAGCACTTATGGAGTGGGTTCGTCTTCATGCGGAATCAGTTACTGGTCGTATGGGATATGCCGCTGGATATAAAAAGAATGTTGATTTAGAAATGTTAGATCCAACAGGTGTAGTTGTTGAAAAATGGATTTTGGATTCATGTATGATAACTAAATCCGCATGGAACCAAGCACAGTATGGTCAAGACGGACTTGCAACACTCTCAGTTACACTTCAACCAGATCGTTGTATATTGGTCTACTAAAAATTATTAAACCTTTATTATTAAAAAATCCTGTATATTAAATATACGGGATTTTTTGTTTACTTACCAATAATATGAACTATCAATTATAGTATTTAATTAATTATGGACGAAAATTTGATGAAATACGGTCAAGAGAATTTTTCTCTACCGCACGATGTTGTAAAATTACCTAGTGGAGGTAAGTTTTACCCAAATAAGAAAAAATCAGTGAAAGTAGGTTATTTGACCGCTAATGATGAGAATTTATTGATGGCATCTAATTCAGATGATCTGATCATTAATCTTTTGAGATCCAAAGTATACGAACCAGATCTAAGACCAGATGAAATGATTAATGGAGATCTAGAAGCTATTCTTATATTTTTGAGAAACACATCATTTGGACACGAATACAATATTAGTGTAAATGATCCAACCACAGGTAAACCTTTCAAAGCTGTGATTGGGTTAGACGAACTCGAGTTTAGAAAACCAAACGTAGAACCAGATGATAACGGAACTTGGACTGTTACACTACCAAAGTCACAAACATCTGTTACCATACGCCCATTGTTGTATAAAGAAATTACAGATATTAATCGTCAAGCTGATTCTTATCCACAAGGACGTGTTGCTCCAAAAGTTACTTGGAGATTACAAAAACAAATCGTTTCAATCAATGGCGACAATCAAAATCAAACAATCGCTAAGTTTATCGACACACTTCCAATTATGGATTCCAAGTTTATCAGGAATTTTTTGGATGAGAATGAACCAAAGATTGATCTAAAAAGAACAATTACAGCCCCGTCAGGAAGTAAGGTCGATGTCGAAGTCACCTTTGGGGTGGAATTTTTTCGTGTATTCTTCTGATTATAGAGCGTACCAAGTAGACGAGTTCTTTCTTCTGAATCAAAGATGTAATGTATCTTATTCAGATTATTTGAAAATGCCAATTTTTTGGAGAAAAAGATTATTGGATAAAATTTCCAATTCGTAAAAACTTTAAATTTTGATATTTACTATAAAAAAATAGTATGGCGGACGATGACTTAGGCCCACAATCAATTTCTGAATATTTTAGTAGTGTAAAAGGCCAAATAACCGACGGATTGAAAAAGTTGGAAGAAGTAATAAATACAAAATCAGGTGAATTAATGCTTGATGTTGTATCGTACAATACTCAATTAGCAGGTTCCTTTGGTAGAACACAAGCCGCAGTAATTGGTTTAAGAAAAGAATTTGTAAGTGCCGTACCAGCTATTGCCGCATTAGGTGGCAAGTCTCAAGATGTTTTTAACATTATAAAAGGAACATCAGAAAGTCTTAAAACAAATAGAATATTACTTTCTGAAACAACAACAGACTTATTCACGGCGGGTAAAGCTTTAGGTGTCTCCTCAGAAAATATGGGGGCTGTTGTTTTAGATTTTGAGAACGCTGGTATACAAACAGGATTAATCAGAGATAGAATGCAACAAACAGCGAACATAGCTCGAGTTGTTGCGGCAAACTCAAATGCCGTGTTTTCACAAGTACAACAAAACTTAGGTGCACTAAACAAGTATGGATTTAAAGATGGGGTTGAAGGATTATCAAGAATGGCAGCAAAAGCAGTGTCATTAAGAACTGATATGTTTGAAATCTTTAATTTTGCTGAAAAAGTATTTTCACCAGAAGGTGCTATAGAGGCTGTAGCTGGATTTCAGAGAATGGGAGTTGCCGTAGGTGATTTAGCAGATCCTTTTAGATTGTTATATTTGGCACAAGAAGATGTGGAAGGGCTATATGATGGTATTCTCAAAGCGACAGAAAAATTTTCATATTTAGACGAGAAAACTGGTGAAGTAAAAATACTATCCAACGCCAAAAGAGATTTAAGAGACATAGCGCTAGCAGCTAATATGAGCCCAGATACTCTTCAAAAAAATGTATTAGCGATGGGTAAAATGAACAAATTTGCTTCAGAATTTAAGTTCATGAATGTGACAGAAGAGGACAAATTGATGATTTCAAATTTAGCCGAATTTGATAAGACAAGTAAAGAATACAAAGTAAAAGTTGGAACTGAAACAAAACTTATATCTCAACTAAGTAGGGAAGACATTGAATATCTAAGAGGAAGGCCTGAAACTGTTGAAGAAATTGCTCAAGCTCAATTAACAGAAGATGAATTGATCAGAGCAAATACGGATTCAATCGTAAAGATGTTGGGTGGAATATCAGCGGGATCAAAACCAATGGGTGATATCCAACAACTTATCAGGGCTGGTATTGAAGGTACTAATATCGCCGTTGTAAGGGGTGGTCGAAGACTAAAACCAGCAATTGAAAGAGTGGACGAAGGATATGCTAAATTACCAAAATTATTTAAAGAAATTGCTGATGATTTTAAGAGTGGAAATGTTGACGTAGAAAAATGGTGGAAAAAAATAACTACAGCGTCCACAGAGTACGCAGAGGAACTCAAAAAACTAGGAAAAGAAATTCAAAGTTTCGATCTACAAGGTGAAATCAAAAAAAGAATTAGTAAAGATAATTTATTTGCTCAAGGCGGTGGTGTTTTATTAGACTTCACAAACCAAAGCATAAGTACTTTAAAAGAAAATTTTCTCAATCCATTGAAAGAAAGTATTTCAGAAACTCAAAAAAATTTAAATAATTTCAACACGACTAATCAGACAGGTAATGCTAATTTAGCAACAAACACAGAACTAGCAACCAAAAATTTATATGATTTCCAAGCTATTTTAGGTCAAATTAACGATAATTTCAAAAATTTTAAATTTGAAAAAACAGCAAGTCGAGATATACCAAACCCTCAAGTAAGTTTAGCACAACTAGCAAACACTATATCACAATTAAATGGAGAAATAAATTTATTAACAACGACACAAAGTAACGAACTTAGACCAATGGTAAATAATGATCAAAAAATTGAAGTAGCAAGTATTGAACCGCCAGCATCAAAACAATTACCAATACAACAAAATCCTACTATGTCGTTTTCCCCACTTAATGGAAAGATAGATGTTAGAGTTACACGCGAAGATGGTGGACCAAGTGTTGATCTGACAAGTCAAGTTGTGGCAAGTGCGGTTTTTCAAAGAGAAGTTTTAAGACTTATCGATGGAAAAATACAACAACCAAATTATTCAGATATAGCCAATTCAACAAGTACTTCAAGTTAGAAAAAAAACAAGGGTAAGTATTTATTGGTGTAGATTATATGCCATCCCAACTAACTTTTGCCGCAACATCAGCTATTCGTAATAGTTTAATAGGTCGTAACCTGAAACCGTATATCAAACCTGGTGCGTTTGTGTATTCGGTATCTAACCTACCAAATCAATACGAACCAAGTCAATATTCAGTAATTGATTCACCAGATCAACTCATAGATCTAGCCCCATTTGCAGATGGTTTATATTTAAACAATGAATTTGGTCCAGAGGGCGGTTTTAATAAAGATATTTCAGGATTAATTAGTGTTTCACAAAACCCAACAAATAGAGGACCATATGGACCGTTCCCCCCATATACTGACGCACTTAAATTATTTTCCACAACATTCCAAAAGAAAGGACAGATCAAAAATGAATATTCACCAAGAGATGGTTTCATAAGATATTATGATATCGGTGATATTGTTAAAGTACAAAAAAATGCAACGTATTGGGATCCCCCTAGTTTTAGACCTTCATCGTATTCGCCATTTAGTGTCTTATTACAAGAAATCCCAACAGGTTCAAATGGTAATGTACTTCAAGATTCAGAATTAGCACAACTTGGTGTTGAGTTTCTTAAAAAAGCATACCAACAAAGAATAGACCAGAACGTTCGAACAGAAACGTTAGGTCGCGTTAATATTTTAAATGGTTTACAAGATCCAATTAACTTATCATTAATTGTTGCTGGTAAGAGACCTCTTATCTTTAGAGATTATAAAATTACCTCTGGAGGTGGTAATATTTTATCACAAGGACAAGATATTGTTCAAAGGATAGCCGGGTTCACATTTCCATTTTCACCAATACCTGGAGATTATTTTACTGTTGATAACGAACAACGAACGATTAATTCAACACAATCATTAGCAAGATCTAGTGAAGGTGGAAGAAGAGGGGGTGTATTTGGATTATTTGGAAGTCGACCAACATCACCTTCACAATTATTTTTAGATTATACAGGTGAAGGACAAAGAGCACAATTAACCAATAATTTAGATTATAATAGATATAGACCTAGATATAATACTGGAGGACGTGGGGTTATATCTGTACTCGGAGAGGCAATATTTGGTTCGCAAGTACAGGACTTGGGTCAAGGATTGTATTATGTTGGATCTCCAGACAGAGAACCGATTTACCTTAATTCACCACCGGGTTTAGTACCAATTAACGAATTTGGTGAAGAAATTTTAGCTCCAGTATATGGATCACAAGTTTTAGGTAAAGAATATGAGGGACAAGAACTTTCCGAAAGGTTAAACTTTGGTTTTGTAGGCACAACATACCAAAGTCAGGGTGATATAAGTGGGGGTTTAAGTTGGACTAACACCAAGGATTCACCTAATGCGGGCAAAAGAGTAAGACCTAATGGCTCCGCAGGATCACAAGATCCAGATTTTTCAGCAATATCAGATCAATTTGGAAGTAGTGAATCTATCAATTATAGATTTAAAGCGGGCTCAATTTTAGATGACACACAAAGACTTGTTGATTCAATGCCACTTGACGGTCGTAGGTATTCACATGTCGGAAATGCAATCAATCAAATTAGTAAAATTTTTGATGATGGTTATAAACAAATAACTAAAGGATCACGAGTTATAAGTTTTACCCCAAACCAACTCAATACCCCACTTGAATATTGTAGAGTGTTTACCAAAGATACACCTTACATTTCATATACCGATCTACAGAAATCAGATGGTAATATTAGAAAAGCATCGTATTCAATCCTTGACAAAACATATCAACTTAATATTGCACCAGAAAAAGGTGGAGATTCAATATTACGTGGAGAAGGTGGTGTGAAAAAATATATGTTCTCTATTGAGAACTTAGCGTGGAGAACATCATCTAGACCAGGTTTAAGATATCAAGATTTACCAAAATGTGAACAAGGTCCAAATGGTGGTAGAATTATGTGGTTCCCACCATATGATTTAGATTTTAGTGAGGATACAAGACCTTCATTTAATGAAACTACTTTCTTGGGAAGACCAGAACCAATTTATACTTATAAAAACACAAGTAGATCTGGAACGTTAAAATGGAAGATCCTTGTGGATCATCCCTCAGTTTTAAATCTAGTTGCTCAAAAAGTATTAGCAAACGAAGGGTCGAGGGGGGTGGCAGACCAAGTAATCAATTCATTTTTCGCTGGTTGTAAAAAATATGATCTTTATGAATTGGCAGAAAAATTTAATAATGTACCACTGTCAGACCTTCAAGCTTATCAAGAATTAGTCAATAATCCAAATGTAACACCAGAACAATATTCAGATGCCCTGTCAAACATCAAACCAGATCCTGAAACAGTTTCAATTCAGACTACAACACCACCAACAACACCTTCATTTGATGAGTATGTAAACTTTGGTTTTTATTTTGACAATGACATACCTAAACAATCACAACAAGATTTCCAACCATTGTACAATACATATGTTTCACAAAACAATAAAGAATTATATCGAACAAACACAAAACCAACAACTGAAGTTCAACCTGTTCAAGAATTTTTTACCCAAGTTGTTGAAGGAAATTATAATAAAATCAAAGAATTTTCAAAAAAATTATATGATTTATTATCTCAAGACGAAACAGCTATTGTAAAAATTACACTTTTTTCAGCCGCATCATCACCAGGAAGTATACCATATAATTTATCATTGTCACAAAAACGTAATGAATCCGCATTGAAATTCTTTCAAAATTATTTAATTGACGGGAATAAAACACTGTCTGATTTTATTGGATCTAGAATTGTTATCAATGCGATCGCACAAGGGGAAACAACTGTTGTAAACCCAAAAAGTGGTGTGGGTGATAATGTTTGCTTAAATAGCGTTGACTGCTCTCAAGTGTTGAATGGGTCTGCGAAAATTTACTCTGTAGCAGCAATGGCGTGCAGAGTATCAAATATACAAAGTATATCAGTTACAACAACACCAATAAACCCAGAACCAGCGAATACTGGTTCAAATATTGTCTTGACACAAGATGGAAGACCGAACCAAACAAGACCAAGCAATAATAACAATAATAATCAACCACAAGTACAAAAAGATTTGTACAAAGGAGCTTCAAAAAAATTATTGAGATTACTTTTGAATGAGTGTGATTATTTTGAAGTGTTAAAAGAAACTGACTTTTTTGCATACAACTCAATCAAAAATAAATTGAAATATTTTAGTCCGAGTTTTCATTCTATGACACCAGAAGGATTGAACTCGAGATTAACCTTTCTACAACAATGTGCAAGACCAGGAGATACAATACCAACCATTGGGCCTGATGGGCGACCAATATACAATGATGCACTCAATACTTCATTTGGAGCACCACCAGTTCTGGTCCTAAGAGTAGGTGATTTCTATAATACCAAAATAATACCAACATCTTTTAATATTACGTACGAAAAACTTTATGATATGAATCCTGAAGGTATTGGGTTTCAGCCTATGATAGCAAACGTGTCAATGGGATTTAATTTCATTGGGGGTTCAGGTCTTGCAAAACCAATCGAAACATTACAAAATGCCTTGTCATTTAATTACTATGCAAATACTGAGGTTTATGATGAAAGAGCTGAATCCACAGATACGTCTTTTAACGCTTTAGACCAAACAATTATAGAAAAACTTCAAAATAGATTACCTACCGTTGGTATCTCTAATTTTGACCCACAACTACAAAATTTAGGTGGGGATACTATAGGGATACTCGTCCAAACAGGATCTAACCTTTCAGGTATTACAGGTAATTTAGATTACACAAAATTTGTAGATCAATTCTTGACACTCACACAAAACTATTTTACAGCAACAATAATGTTTTTAGATAATGTATTGAAAAAGTATGGGTATGGAATGCTTACACTATTAAACACCAAATATAATGGAAATTTGGGATATCACCAAGGTGTATTAATTGTAAATCCAGTTTATATTTATGGTAAACCTTTACTTTATCAATTAAATGTTGATAAAATATTCGAAATATTATCCGTTTATATTTTGAATGAAACTATTGAAATTTTCACAGTAGTTTCACCTGATGGTACTATGTATAGTGCTGGACTTATGAGTAATCAATCGGTGACACAAACACAAAAAGATATATTCAAGGGAAATTATGAAAGATTTATTCAAACATATAGAACAAATTTCATAAACGATTTAACAGATTTGGTATCACAATTGGTACAAATCGAACAAAATTATGTTTATGAAATCGATAAAACAACCTTTCTTGGGAAGAATTTATCAGATGGAAAAATTAATTCAAAAGGAGCTCCTGTAGTTTATAATTTTGTTGGTGATCCGACACCACAAAATAGACTTGTAAATGATTTACAATCTATATCAGCCGATCTAAACTATTTTTTAATTTCGTTATATGATGGAAGATTATACAACGATATGTATTTTCAATCCGATTTAGAAAAACCACTAAACGATCCATTTTCGTCTTTTGTCTATTACACACCAAATGAGTTGGGAGCTTCAAATGCCCTAAAAACTTCACCACAACAAGTGGAGTATTTACTACTTGCAAAAATATACACAAATCAAACAACACTACAACAATTCTTGAGAGATCTTTCAGAAGGGTTAGATCCATTTGTTAGAGATATTGTTTATCGTTACTATGGAACTTTATTAAAAAACACTTATGATAGATTAAATACAAATTGTATAAATCTTTTAGATACATATAAACAAACATTTGGTAAAAATTTTGTAAATTTTACACCAACGTTTCAGTCCAACACTGGACCACAAATACAAAGAACAATAGATTTCCAAGAAAATTTTTTTCCGTCAGATGTAGTAAAAACACAATTAACAAATTTATATTCACCGAATAATATTGACATAAATCCAAGTACCTTCAATCTTAAAAAGAAATTTAATTAATGGACCAATATTATAACCGCTATGAACAATTTGTAATTAACGGACAACAGACAGTTGTTCCATTTGTTACTTTGCCGTCCAAAGGTACGGATCAGAGGTTCATCTATAAAACAGCAGTAAGTAGGTTAGATAAAGTATCACAACAATATTACAATACACCTTTTTTTGGGTGGTTAATACTCCAAGGAAACCCACAATACGGAGGTTTAGAATGGAATATACCAGATAATTCAATTATACGAATTCCCTTTCCATTAATAACTTCGTTACAAGACTATCAAAACGCCTTGAATACTCACTTCTTTTATTATGGCAGATAATTTTCCCAAAACTAATGAAGATGTTTTTGTTATAAAAGATGTCGATAATATTATAATTGTTGACCCAAACAAAACAATATCTAAGGATGGTATTGTGAGTGAACGAGGGATCAATCAAGAAAACTTTGTTATGTACGCTAACTTAGAAGCTCAAATGCTACCAAGAACTAAGTTAATACAAGGACAAGATCTAGAAAATACAGTACAAACTCAAACCCTAGCCTCAATAAATTTCTTGAGACCGGGAGGAAGAACTTTTTTAGATAACACATATACAGATCAATTTACAGGACAGGACACATTAATTGGAAAAGGAATCAATCAACCGAGTGTTGATCAATTGAGTAAACCTAATAAAACTGATGAATTTTATTCCAAACAAAATACTCAAAACTCACAAGACACTGGACTTTTGGGTATTGAATCAATAGGGATAAAAAATACAAGGTCTTTCACACCAGTAGTTGATATGGTTCTCATAGATACTATGGGACGTGCCCTTTTTGAAAAGGGAGATAAATCAGAATACGCTTTCTTTTTTAATCTACCGTATCCCACCTTTTATTTAACAATCAAAGGTTATTATGGTAAAGCAATAAAGTATCAACTTATTCTTTCAAAGTTTTCAGCGGCATTCGAAGCGGCAACTGGAAACTATAGAATAACGTTACAATTCTATTCGTACAAGTATACAATATTAGCTGAAACACAAATTGGTGCTTTATTTGCCACACCCTTCATGTATACGAATGATTTTAAAATCACTCAAGAAATACCTCCGGGATCTGCTGCGGCTCAAACTTCTGTTGGAGATGATAAAACAACCGTAAGAGAAGTAAGAACTACAAGAGGTAGACAATTTATTTCGGATGTTTATAAAAAATATAAAGCCCTTGGTTTGATTGATGAAAATTTTCCAGAAATTACTTTTCCTGAATTAAGAGCACAACTCCAAGCCTTACAAAAAAATTTAGAAACTACATTTGGTCAAACAGATTTTTCACCATTAACGGACTGCGAGGATTATTTTGCAATACTAGATGAATATAGAAATTCAATTACAGATACCACAAATCCTTCTAGTTGGATTAGTAAATCAATAGATCCCAACAAAGTATTTTATTTGAAATCAACAGACAATAGTAAACCTTTAAAGGCTTATATTTTTAACCAAGAACTTAGATCTAATAACCAGCTGGCTGAAAATGCGCTTGGAAGTTTACAAAAAACGGTAACTGATTTCGAAACTCCATTGTTAAAAAATAAAACTTTGGGTTTGGATGGAAAATATAAAATTGGAAATAATGCTCCGACACCGAGTGAAATTAAAAAAATACAAGAAATTGATGCTAGTAAGAGTAATGACTTGGCTATTGTAAAATCAAACAGTTTTGTTAAACCTATTACACCTGACGGAGTTGATTGGGCATTGACATTCGAGTTAAGAAACAAACGTAAACCAGTTAACGAGGCTGAGGTCACTTCGTTACAAGCCGATGAACAACAATTTTTTTATACAATATTGTCGGAACTGGATGAAGAGGTGGCCTACCCAACCTATGTTTTTGTTTTTGATGGTCCAGGTCAATTTGAGGATATAATTGATAAATCCCTTGAAGAATTAGATCAGAAAAAAACAGAGATTGTTGAAAAAATGAGTGAATTTTTATCCAAAAAAATAGAAGGCCCTAATGGTCTAGGCTTCAAACCAACGATGAGAAATATAATGGCTATTATTTTTGCATCCACTGAGGCTTTTTATCGATTACTTAATTTGGTACATAGAGACGCGTGGGCGGTAAGAAACAATAGTATAAGACAACTAGCGTGTTATGGGGATGATAAAGACTCTCCAGACATCAAACAAAATATTAGAGATATTAACCAAAACGGACAAATTAATCAAGAGGTTTATCCTTGGCCCTTATACTTGAAACCAGAAATTGACGAAAACAAAATTCAACGATACGTAGCAATGTATCCCGGGGAACAATCAGAAATATCTAAAACTCGAGCGTCGGATTACCAAATTTGGCCAGAAGTACAATTTGTTGAAGAATACATTAGAGGCCTTACCAAAAGTCAAAGTATAAGTCAACAATCAGGTAACCCAGCAGAAAACGATGTTGGTCGACTTGTAAACAGAATTACTGTTAATGCTGTAGATTTCCCAACAACAAATAAAATTTTTGCAGATCTACAAGATGTTAAATTTCTTTATGAAATTTATGAAAGAGTGTATCTTCAAACTTACTGGGATCGATTATCCAGACCCACAGCACAGAATTCTGAAGTCATGACTAGCCTTTCTGAAATGGAAGTTATCAATATAAGAAAAGCTCTAAATACTTTTGGAAATCCTAGTTTGATCAAGTTACTTAAAAATACTGCGTTCAGGGCCTCCAATTATTTACAAGTACTTCGTAATATTTCAAACGAAGGTGTGGGTATTTCTTGGCAACAATTTATACGTGGTATATTCACTTCTGATTATTTAAGAGTTGAAACTCAAAAAGATTTTTCAATTTTCCCGTCAACCACAATAAGTTCTGGGTTTCAATTTTCAGATATAGATACTTCCGTATTAAGTAAAGTATCAGAATATGTAAAAAATAGTTCATCATCATCCATTGATTTTTTAGACTTATATCCTTTTATAGATCCAATTTGGGTAAATTATAATTTGTCTAATATAACCCAACGACCAATAGGTTATAATAGTACAACTAAAAGTTTGTTTTTGAATCAAAGTTTGAACTTCATTACTAATTTTGAAAAGACAGCAAATGTAGAACTGGATATTAATAGACCACTTGTTAATAATTCATACAAAAAATACACTCAACCTGAAATAGAACTTATATCAAATATTCAACAAACAGGCGCAAACACTCCAATTGGGTTTAATACGTACTATGAAAATAAGATAAAAGAAAATAAGTTTTTGATTACAGAGGGTGTTGTATCATACAATGGAAATACTGGTAATTTAGCATCAAATCAAACAGTTTCGATGTTAAACACCCCTTTCTTTGTAAACGCTTTTATAGAAGGAGTTAAAAATGACAGAGATGATTTGAATTACCCATATCTAAAAGCTGCTTATCTTTTTATAAATAGTTTACCTCTATCAACATTACGAGAACCTCTCAAAAATATAATTGACGCAGAAGATAATTCTAAAAATCCAGCTAATGATTATTTATACGCAACACTTACAAAATTTGGTGCCGTTCATAGGTTACCGTATGCTTGGATAATAAAGTATGGTTCGATTTGGCATCGATATAAAAAGTTCATTGAAACAGGCGAAGATATCTTAGATTCCGTTTGGAAAAATGTTGATGTTTCCAAAATATATTATCCAATAGGAAACAATTTAGGACATAACTATAAGACTAAAGATTTAAATGGTAATAATATCAGTTTGTATGGTCAAACTACGGTGACAATATCTGGTTCGACGGAATCAATTAAAAGGAAGTATGTTGGTTTTTATCCTGGGTTAATAAATGATGTTTTGTTTTTTTTCACAGGACAAAATTATTTTTCTGACTATGGAGACGTTAATTTGGATACGGTTGTTGCTGAAGGTTTGGATATTGGACTTTCGAGTTCCGTTATGAGACTACCAAGAGGGTATGACCCTACACTCGGTAACCTAAACACTTCTTTAGATTTTGCGGGATGGTACACAGCATTCAATGTAAAAGAATCACCTAAGTTTAATTCAAATACGAGAGGAAAAACAATTATTTTACCTAGTTTTGGAACCAACTATAATCAAGTACAATTTGAGTGTTTCAGACTTTTAGGAACAAATTTAATTCAAAACCAAGAAATTTTTAACAATAATGCGGTAAATGACGGGTCTGTTAGATTTTTCTGGGGGTGTTCTAATTTTGGATATTTTGATTTGAGCTCTATAGAAAAACCTAGATATGATGAGTATTTTAATATCATATCATCAACAGAACTAAATTCAAAAGCATTTAATCTAAGTGACACATATTCGAACATAGAAGAAATATTTGGTGTGTTTAAAACAGAAATTTTAGACGCATTCGAGTTGGAGTTCTTAAAATTCAGTAGATCTTCAAGACAATTGGATGAAAGTGATTTAGCTGACGATAACGTAGCAAATAGAACATTTCAACAAATTTTTGCAAATTGTTTAGTTGTTGACAAATCTGTAGTTAATCAGAATACAGCAGGGGGGACACAGACTGACTATTTAACAGCCTTGAGTAATGAACAAGGTAGGTCAATCACTCAAGCACTACAAACATTTTTGAATTATAATTTAGCGTTTAGATATGGTAATCCAGGAAATTATGATCGTAGATTGTTTGGTAGTGTAACAACCAATCAACGAAATAGAGTTTTTGATTCGTATGACTTTGAACCCTATGTGACTGGTACATTACCTGGTGATGGATCAAATATTGCTTTTAGTATTTCATATTTACAAAATACCCAAGCGTGGAATACCTTACTGACGTACGTAGGGTTTGCTACTAATCCAAATTTAGAATATACAGATGACGGTAGTTTTTTTACAGATTTCTTTATTACGATGAATGTTAAATTTACATCTGAAAATATAAAAACCGTAGCCCCACTTGTTAAACTTTTTGGAAAACAAAAACTATTTGCAACAAATTACAACTATACAAGAAATGATTTCGTAAATGATATAAATGAATTTTACAATCAAAAAGAAAATTTTCTTAATGTTACCCTTAATGCTTTGTTTGATAAACTTCAAAAAGAATTACCACAAGTACAAGAAACGGCAACTAAACCACTTTTATCCGTAATTGATGGTTTACCACCAAAATTGGATTTATGGGAAGCTTTCAAATCTTTTAATGATAAATGGATAGCTGGATCAAATTTTGATGAAAAAATATTGTTTCAAGAAGTTTTGTTTTTGGATAGAGCAAACAGGGACATAGGTGATGTTTTAGTAGACCCATTCAAACTTTTAAATTTCATAAATTCACCTTCAACCCTCAATGCTAGAGTTATAGATTATGTAAGTCAAATTTTGGCCGACAATAAATTTTTTATGATGCCAATACCTGCATACATAAATTGGTGGGGTGACGGAGAGGTTCAAAATGGAATAGAACCCAAAAGTCAAAACGTTTATGACGTTGCCAATAATTTATTTGGAATATATCAAAATGTTGATGTGAGATACTCGCAACCAGCATTTTTGTGTTATTATGTTGGTAACCCCAGTCAACACTTAGATTTCAAAACAAATCCTAATTATTTGTGGAAATCAGATAGTTTTGATTTGACTTCGGATCAAGTTCCTGTATCAGTTCCAATTAACGACAAAAAAGATTGGGCTAACTCAAATAGAGTGGTTGGTTTTGACGTTGATTTTGGAACAAGAAATCAAAACATATTTAGTTCAATAAATTTAGATCAGATAATTGGGGCATCTACTTCAGAGGCCAATAAGGTTATTACTGAAATAGCAATTCAAGCGGGTGGTGCAAAATCTAGTTTAGGTAGTGTAAGTCTTTACAATCTATACAAAACTAGAAGTTATACAGTTAGGGTAGAAGCTTTGGGTTGTGCATTACTTCAACCCACAATGTATTTTAATCTAAGGAATGTTCCAATGTTTAATGGGTCTTATCAAATCCAATCAGTAGAACATAGAATAGAAGCTGGTTCTTTCAGGACTTATTTTGAAGGAATACGGATACCATTCTACTCACTACCAAAAATTGATAAACAATTAATATCAGTTAATAATAATCTTTTAGGGGAACTACTCAAATCAATAAGACGACTTAAACAAACTAGTGTGATATCATCGGCAGAAACTACCAATAGTATTACAATAGCGGATTCAATTCAACAGAATCTCAATTATACAACAACAAGCCCTGTTTTGTGTAGGACAAGTATTGAATCAGCAGAAACACCTTATAATGAGTGGGTTGGTGGAGAAGGATTCACCACTGGTATTACATTTAATAATTTTTCAACAATATTAAAACAAAAAACAAGAAATATACCAGCTAGTTTTGTTTCAAAAGTAAGAGCTATGGTATTCTATACCGCATATATGAATGGACATGATACCACCAAATTTAAAACTTATAATTTTGATCTTGGAGGTACGCCTATTGCTGGTTATCCGTCAATTCCAAATATAAATTATGGAGGGTTAAACAAATATTTACAACCAACTTATGTGTGTAAACAATTATCTTCTGGTGTTCGTATTCCTTTTGGATCCTTTGAAAATTTTGATAAGTCAATAGACTTCATACTAAATTTATGGTTTACAACAGAAAGGAGTAATTTATTACTCACAAATAAAAATATAAACTATTCCAATATATGGCAAAGTGAGGCAGATTACGCGGTCAATATGTTTACATTGTGGTCTTATTACTGGCCTAGAAAAAGATTTCAGACACCAAATGATTTTGAAAAATGGATAACGACCAATAGGTCATCATATGAACAATTTATGACCTTAGGTAGAGAAGTTTATCAAAAACTAAAGGAATTCAAATTGATTTAATTAAAATATCGTATATTTATAATAAAAAAAATTATGGAACTACAAAATATTTTGGACAACTATTTGGGAAAAAGAACACGATACACCCAAAAACAAGTTGGTAATGGTTTTAGTGAAGTTTGTGACTTGGACACTGGAGATTGTTATACTGTAAGAGAAAGAGATGGGTTAATTGAAAGAGTAGATAATACTATGAGAACAAATAGAAAAATTCAAGTTGAGACATCTCATGGAATAAAACAACTTTTAAATGGATAAAATATGTCTATAGATAAAAAAATAATTCAAGAAATTAAACGTCACTATCAAATCAACAAATATGTGACGGAACAAGAGGCACCACCAGCATTACCCGAAGTCCCAGCGGATCAAAATGCACCACTACCAGGGGTACCAACCGATCCAAATGCTTTAGGTCAAACACCACTACCCGGAGCACCTACGGATCCTACTTTACCACAAGAAGCACCAACCCCAGAAGTAATTGACGTTGCTCAAGACGCTGAAGTTGAAAAAATCGGATCTGATGGTGAAAATATGGAAACAGAGTCAGGTTCAGAAGAACTTGATATAACGGATCTTGTCAACACACAAAAAGGAATTGAAAGTAAACAAGAAGAATATTTTGACAAGATGTTCAAACAATTAGATACACTTCAATCTAAAGTCGGTGAAATGGATCAACTTATTGACAAAATTAATTCATTGGAAATGAAAGTTGAGAAGTACAGACCAAAAACTGCACAAGAAAAATTAGAGTTGAGAAGTCTAGACTCTGGCCCATTTAATCAAAAACTTACAGACTTTTTTGATGAGAAAGAAGAAGACCTTGAAAAGTCGGGAAAAAATGAGTATATTTTAACTTCTGATGAGGTTGAGAACATTGTACCATCTGATGTGAAGAAAAGTTTTGACATTACTTTACCACCACCTCCCTCAAATTTCAGATCCTATTATTGATTTTTTGAAATACTTGTTTATATTAAAAGGGTCACAAAGACCCTTTTTTTATTTTATATTTTTAACCAACTTAAATTTTTACAAACAACATGATGAGTTCATTAGACGCCGTATTGGCACAGTACGAGAAAAACCAATCAGGAGATGGTCTATCTCAAGAGGAAAAAATGAAGAAATACTTCGCTTGTATCCTCCCACAAAATTCGTCCACAGGACAAAAACGAGTTAGGATTCTTCCTACAACAGATGGATCTTCACCATTTAAAGAAGTATATTATCACGAACTACAAGTTGGTGGTAAATGGGTTAAACTTTTTGACCCAGGTAAAAACGACAACGAAAGATCTCCGTTGAATGAACTCTATGAAGAGTTGAGAGCTACAGGCAAAGAATCTGATAAAGAGTTGGCAAAACAATATAACTCTAGGAAGTTTTATATCGTGAAGGTGATTGATCGTGATGCTGAAGAAGAAGGTGTAAAGTTCTGGAGGTTCAAACACAATTACAAAAACGATGGTATTCTCGATAAAATTATTCCAATCTGGAGACAGAAGGGTGATATTACAGATCCAAAAAAAGGTCGTGATTTGATTATCGAACTCAGAAAAGAAAAATCTAACACTGGTAAAGAATACACAGCAATTCAAACCATTATGCACGACGATCCAAGTCCTCTACACAGTGATGCTCAAATTCAAAAAGAGTGGTTGGCAGATGAATTGACTTGGAGTGATGTATACTCAAAAAAACCAATTGAGTATCTTGAGGCCATTTCTCGAGGTGAAACACCAAAGTGGGATTCTAATCAAAATAAGTATGTATATGGTAACTCCACTGAAGCTGAAACTTCAATGGGAGGAGCACCAGCATACGAAGACCCTCAAGTTAATGCAGAACCAGACGAAGATCTACCTTTCTAACAAAAAAACATGTCAAAGATATACATTGCATCAGACCACGCGGGTGTTGATTTAAAAGCACTCCTCGTGAATAGAATACAATCGAATGGTTTAGTTGTTGAGGATCTGGGCCCCGACACCTATGAAGCGGTCGATTACCCAGATTATGCACACAAGGTGAGTAAAAAAATCTCAAATGAACCCGATAACATCGGTATTCTACTGTGTGGATCTGGCAATGGCACATCAATTACATCCAACAAATGGAAAAATGTACGGGCGGCAATTTGTTGGAACTCAGAGATAGCGACCTTGGCAAGGTTACATAATAACGCAAATGTTTTATGTATACCTTCCAGGTTCGTCTCTGCAGAAGATGCAATAGACATCTTAGATTATTTCTTAGAAACCAAGTTCGAAGGTGGAAGACACGAACGTAGGGTCAACAAAATTCATATTCCAACACATTTAATTTAATTTTATGGCAATTAAGAAAAAAGATTTTTCTGATATTAAGAAAAAATTTTCAACATCAGCAAAATATAAGCAACAAGAATATTTCGATTTAGGCCGTGAGTTCTTAGATGCTGTGGGACTTCCAGGTCCTGCGATCGGGCATATCAATATGTTTTTAGGACATTCAGATACGGGTAAAACAACGGCATTGATCAAGTCGGCAATTGACGCGCAGAAAAGAAATGTTTTACCTGTCTTCATTATCACTGAACAAAAATGGGATTTTGGACATGCTAAAATGATGGGTTTTGAATGTGAAGAAGTTGTGGATGAATCAACGGGTGAAATAGACTGGGAAGGATTTTTCCTATTCAATAATAACTTTCAATACATTGAACAGATCACAGATTACATCAATGAATTACTTGACGCACAAGAAAAAGGTGAGATTGATTACGATTTAGTTTTTCTTTGGGATAGTGTCGGTTCGGTACCTTGTAAAATGACATTTGACGGTAAAGGTGGTAAACAACATAATGCATCCGTTCTTTCAGATAAGATTGGTATGGGTATTAACCAAAGAATCTCAGGATCTAGAAAGGCGGAATCCAAGTTCCAAAATACACTTATAATCGTTGCCCAACCTTGGGTAGAACTCCCAGATAATCCATTTGGCCAACCTAAAATTAAAAGTAAAGGTGGTGAATCCATTTGGTTAAATTCCTCGATAGTCTTTCTATTTGGAAACCAAAAAGGTGCTGGTACTACCAAGATTACTGCTACAAAAGACAAAAGAACAGTGAAGTTTGCATCCAGAACCAAAATTTCTGTTTTGAAAAACCATATCAATGGATTAGGATATGAAGACGGAAAGATTATTGTAACACCTCATGGGTTTATTTCAGGAAAAGATACTGCAGAAGAAAAAGCATCGGTTGAGAAATACAAAAAAGAATATGCTGATTATTGGAAAGAAATTCTAGGTCTAGATGGTGAGTTTACACTCAAGGAAGAAACAGAAGTTGAACATGAACAAGAGTGAAAACATTATTGATCGATGGAGATAATTTATTCAATCTCGGATTCTATGGTGTCAGAGAATTTTTTGTCGATGGAAATCACATCGGAGGACTTTTCCACTTCATCAACGCAATTCGAAAACAACTGGACGAACACGATTACGACAAAGTCTTCGTGGTCTGGGATGGTGACCATAACTCACAACGACGTAGAGAATTATACCCAGACTATAAGTTAAACCGTAAGGAGCGACTCAATGAGTTTCAAAAGGAATCATTCAACATTCAACGAAACAAAGTTCAAAATTATCTAGAAGAATTTTTTATTCGACAATTAAGGGTGTCGTACAATGAGGGAGATGATTTAATTTCGTATTATTGTCATAGGGCAACCAAAGAAACCATTACCATTTTTTCTTCAGATAAAGACCTCCTGCAGCTTTTAAGTCCTCGGGTGAGTGTGTACTCACCAATTCATAAAAAGTACTTCCACGAAGACGACAAGGTCAAATTAGACCATATTGAAGTTCCACATTGTAATCTATTGCTGGTGAAAATTTTACTCGGAGATAAATCGGATAATGTTTTTGGTATAATGAACTTCGGAGAAAAAAAACTTGTAAAATTTTTTCCCGAGGTACTTGAAATCCCGACCTCAATTGACAATATTTTGTCAAAAGCAAAACAAATTTGTGAAACAAAAAAAGTTATAGGACTTGAAAACTTAATCAATGGAACCTGTAAAAAAGAAACAAGTGGAGAACAATATTTTATCAAAAGAAAATTGATTATGGATTTACAAGATCCGATGATCACACAAGAAGCAAAAGATCTGGTGGAAGAACACATTCGAGAAAACATAGATCCAGAGGGAAGGAGTTATAAGAACGTAATCAGAATGATGACCCAAGATGGATTTTTTAAATACATACCAAAATCGGACGAAGGATTTGTTGAGTTCATTCGTCCCTTTATGAAACTAACTCGTAAAGAAAAAAGAAAATTCAACAGAGAACAAAATAATTAACAAAAAAATTTGAAAAACCAAAAAAACACCTTATATTTAATTAAATCAAAGAAATTATGAAAGAACAAGAATTAGTAAAGTTAGAATTTTTGATTACACTTAATAACAATATTGTAATTCAAAGATATTTTAACGTGAAAAATTACAACAAAGATGCCGAGAGGTCTATGGATGTCTATGAATATCTTAGAGATTTTTCTCATGAGTTTTTACTCGATCAAAAAATGAGAACAATTGTTTATATGATGGATCTAGCTAATGAAATAATGGAGGATCCATCTATACTAGAAACCTCTATGACCGAAGGCCCAGAAGTGTTTCACTTTAAAATTTTAAAAGATAATATGACAATTTGTCATAGATCGTTAGATGCGAAAATTTTCCCACCTAAAATAAGATACACCGTAGACATACGCCAGCAAGTAAAAAGTGTACTTCGAGACCTAACTGACATATTTTCATCTGAAGAATTAGAGACAAATTACCTTGACTATAGTCTAGTTTGATTGTATTTATCAAAACACAAAAACATATAAAGCATGTCAAGGAACTTCGAATATTTAGGTGAAACATTTCAAATACAACTCATAAATCAACTGATTGTAGAAAAAGAATTTTCACATACCATCCTTGATGTTTTAGAGCCAACACACTTCGAAAACAAGTATTTCAAAACACTTGTTCAACTCATCAAAGAATACTACATAAAGTATGAGTGTTCACCATCATTTGAAACTTTGTTTCAAATAGTGAAGAGTGAATTTCCTCAAGAGTTGATGTTGAAAATCTTAAATGACACAATCACTAAGATCCAAAAAGCACCAAGTGATGGTACCGCGTTTGTTCAAGAAAAAGCTCTTAAGTTTTGTAAACAACAAGAACTCCAAAAAGCTATCACAAAATCACAAAAGATTTTGGATAGTGGAGAATTTGAAAACTACGACAAGTTAGAAGAACTAATCAAAGCAGCACTTCAAGTAGGTGAAAATAACAAAAATGTTTCTGATGTCTTCAATGATTTGGATGATCTTCTCAGAGAAGACTTTAGACACCCAATTCCGATGGGAATACCTGGATTAGATAATCTTTTGAAGGGTGGTTTATCTAAAGGTGAGTTGGGTGTTATATTGGCCCCTACTGGGGTTGGGAAGACCTCGATTCTCACAAAAATAGCAAATACCGCATTTAATTTAGGTTATAATGTACTCCAGATATTTTTTGAAGATAATCCGAAGGTCATACAAAGAAAACATTTTACTATATGGACAGGTATTGCACCTGATGATTTACCAAATCACAAAGAAGAAGTTTTAGCTAAAGCAGATGAAATTAAAAACAATTTCCAAAACAATTTGTATATCAAAAAATTGGCTTCGGATACGTATACAATGACACAAATCAAAGGTATGGTTCGGAAAATGATAGCGGATGGTAACCCTGTTGATATGATTGTTTTAGATTATGTTGACTGTGTGGTTCCAGACAAAAACTTGGGGGATGAGTGGAAAAGTGAGGGATCTGTAATGCGAGGATATGAAGCTATGTGTCATGAGGTCGGTGTTGCTGGCTGGACTGCCACACAAGGAAATAGAAGTAGTATTTCATCCGAAATCGTAACCACTGATCAAATGGGCGGTTCAATCAAGAAAGCTCAAGTTGGTCACGTGATCATCACAGTTGCAAAAACTCTTCAACAAAAAGAAGCAGGACTTGCAACAATAGCTGTGACCAAATCAAGAATTGGTAAAGATGGTGTTGTGTTTGAGAATTGTAAATTTGATAACGAAATGCTCATTATTGATACAGAAAACTCGGTGACTTTCTTAGGTTTTGAAGAAAACAAAGAAGAGAAAAAACGTGATAGAATTAAAGAACTGATGGAACAAAGACAACAAAGATTGTCAGAAAAAACAAAAAACTAAACTAAATTTATTAACTATGGAAAAGATTTTAACAGAAAATCCAAATCGTTTTGTCCTATTCCCAATCCAACATGAGGATTTGTGGAAATTGTATAAACAAGCCCAATCTTGTTTTTGGACAGCGGAAGAAATTGATCTTCAACAAGATCTAACAGATTGGGAAAGATTAAACGATGGCGAGAAATACTTTGTCAAGAATGTATTGGCATTTTTCGCGGCATCAGATGGGATTGTAAACGAAAACCTTGCGGAGAATTTTCTTAAGGAAGTTCAGTACACCGAGGCTAAGTTCTTTTACGGTTTTCAAATAATGATGGAGAATATCCATTCAGAAACATATTCGCTATTGATTGACACATATATCAAAGATAAAGAAGAACAAAATACATTGTTCAATGCGATTGACACAATTCCCGCAGTGGCGAAAAAAGCGGAATGGGCATTGAAATGGATTAGTTCAGCTTCGTTCACCGAACGATTGATTGCATTTGCGGCGGTTGAAGGAATTTTCTTCTCTGGTTCATTCTGTTCAATTTTTTGGTTGAAGAGACGTGGACTTATGCCAGGGTTAAGTTTTTCGAACGAATTGATTTCTCGTGACGAAGGTCTACATACAAACTTTGCAGTTCATCTGTATCGTCATCATATTGAAGATCAACTATCCAAAGAAAGAGTTTTGGAAATTCTTACCTCAGCACTAACAATTGAAAAAGAATTTATTACCGAATCACTTCCAGTGGATCTTATTGGTATGAATTCAAAATTGATGTGTCAATATTTGGAATACGTCACAGACAGATTGCTAGTTGATTTAGGTATTGGTAAGGTTTATAATTCTGAAAACCCATTTGATTTTATGCAGAATATCGCTTTGGAAAATAAGACAAACTTCTTCGAGAAGAGAGTTTCAGACTATTCCAAAAGAGGTGTGGGTGATGTGATTGAAAACAAAGAATTAAATTTTGAAGAAGATTTTTAAAATTGAAAATAATGGAAGTTGTAAAAAGAGACGGTACTAGAGAATACGTGAAGTTTGAAAAAATTTCATCAAGAATTAAAAAGCAAACCTATGGTTTGAACGAAGACTATGTTGACTATTTTGAAGTATCCAAAAAAGTAATTGCTGGTTTGTATGATGGGGTCACAACCGAAGAACTAGATAGATTAGCAGCTGAAACCTCAGCCTCATTGGTGACCAGTCACCCAGACTATTCAACACTAGCTGCTCGTATTGCGATCACCTCGTTGTACAAAAGGGTTGATAAAAGATTCACCGAAACAGCTGACAAATTATACCACTACATCAATCCAAAAACTGGTGAAAAGGCTGGTATGATTTCAGATGATGTATACAAAGTAATTGTAAAGAACGCAAAAGAGTTGGATGCTATGGTAGTACATGATCGAGACTTCAACTTTGACTACTTTGGTTTTAAAACATTGGAGAAGAGTTACTTGCTAAAAATGTTTGGCGAGGTCGCAGAAACTCCTCAACATTTATACATGCGAGTTGCTGTAGGTATCTGGCTTGACGATTTGGAAATGGTTCAAAAGACCTACGATATGTTGTCACAAGGATTGTTTACTCACGCAACACCAACACTTTTTAATGCTGGGACAAAAAGACCACAACTAAGTTCGTGTTTTTTGTTAGATATTGACGATGACTCAATTCCTGGAATTTATAAAACATTGTCAGACTGTGCGGTAATTTCTCAAAATGCTGGGGGTATTGGAGTTAATATCCACAAAATTAGAGCCAAAGGTTCTTATATCAAAGGTACAAATGGAAGTTCAAATGGTATTGTACCGATGTTAAAGGTCTTTAATGAAACCGCCCGTTATGTTGACCAAGGGGGCGGTAGGAGAAAAGGATCAATTGCGGTCTATCTTGAACCTTGGCACGCTGATGTATTCGACTTTTTGGACTTGAGAAAAAACCATGGAAAAGAAGAAATGCGGGCACGTGATTTGTTTTTAGCGATGTGGACACCAAATCTGTTTATGGAAAGGGTCGAGTCCGATGGTTTATGGTCGTTGTTCTCTCCAGATGAAGTGCCAGGTTTGATTGATGCTTATGACTCACCTGAAGATAAAAAATTCACCGAACTCTATACCAAATATGAAAGAGATGGTAAGGCTATCAAAACGATCAAAGCTCGAGAACTTTGGGAGAAGATTTTGGATTCACAAATTGAAACAGGCACTCCGTATATGTTATACAAAGACGCTGTAAACTACAAATCCAATCAAAAAAATCTAGGAACTATAAAGAGCGGAAATTTATGCTGCGAAATAGTACAATTTACCAGTAAAGATGAGATTGCGGTTTGTAATTTAGCATCTGTAGCACTACCAAAATTTATTGACATTCCTTCAGGGAAAGTTCGAGAAAAAAATAAAAAACTTAGAACTTACAATTTTAAAAAATTGTACGAGGTTGTATATCAAATGACAAATAATTTGAACAGAGTTATTGATATTAATTATTACCCAACACCTGAAACTAAAAATTCAAATTTGAGACACCGTCCGATTGGTCTTGGGGTTCAAGGTTTAGCCGATACTTTTGCTATGTTATCTATACCATTTGAAAGTCCCGAAGCACAAAAATTGAATAAAGAAATTTTTGAGACAATTTACTTTGCAGCTCTTACGGCATCCAATGATCTAGCAAAAAGAGATGGTACCTACGCTTCTTATTATGGTTCACCAGCTTCATTCGGTAAATTACAGTTTGAATTTTGGGGTGTGGATGTTGATCAACTATCAGGTCTATGGGACTGGTATGGACTTAAAGAGTCAATCAAAGAACACGGATTACGTAACTCTTTGTTAGTAGCTCCAATGCCTACCGCAAGTACTGCACAAATTCTAGGGAACAATGAATGTTTTGAACCGTTCACAACAAATCTTTATAAAAGAAATGTATTAAGTGGTGAGTTTGTAATTATCAACAAACATTTAGTTGATGATTTAGTTAACATTGGAATGTGGAACGACAGAATTAGATTGAAGTTATTTGATGGAAATGGTTCAGTCCAAAATATTGAAGAAATACCTGCAGACATCAGAGAAGTTTACAAAACCGTTTGGGAAATGAAAGGTAAAACAATTTTGGATATGGCACGTGATCGAGCTGCTTTTATTGATCAGTCACAATCACTCAACTTGTTTATGCAGGATGTTACACCCTCAAAACTATCTTCAGCGCATATGTATGGTTGGAAATTAGGTCTCAAAACAGGTATGTATTACTTGAGAACCAAAGCTAAAGCCGCGGCCATTAAAGGTTTAGGTGTTGATATGTCTCAATTAAATTCTTTGGAAACGGAAGAAAAAACCACACCAAAAATTAAAATTGAAAACAACAACCTAAATATTTCAGAAGAAATGTTGAATAAAGTTTGCTCGTTAGATGATCCAGATTGTTTGACTTGTAGTTCTTAAAAATATATCACAAAATTCAAGGTGATATATTTATTTACATGGCGCAAGGAAAGACATATGGAATAAGTTTTCCATTCGTGGATAGTATTGAAGGTAAGTATTTGGAGTTAACCGAATATGCAACCGAAGAAATTCGAACAAATCTTATTCATCTTCTTTTGACAAGAAAAGGTAGTCGTTACTTTCTTCCAAATTTTGGGACAAGATTATACGAATACATTTTCCAACCTATGGATGGGCCAACATTTGCCGAGATTGAATCTGAAATTCGTGACTCAGTCCAACAATTCCTACCTAATTTACAGATTACAAATATAGTTATACGAGCAGCTTCTGATGAGGCTGCTGGTATGACTGTAACCACTGCTGGTAATGTTGTAAATCCAGAACTCACACTTCCCAATCAAAATGTGTCCGAATATACAGCAAAAGTTAGAATTGATTATGCTATTTCTAATGATGTATTTAATTCTAAAGACTTTGTAATTATTAATATCTAATATGGCTGAAAGAAAAATATCATACACGGCAAGGGATTTTGTGACAATTCGACAAGAACTCATCGATTACACTAGGACATACTATCCTGATTTAATTGATAATTTTAATGATGCTGCAATATTTTCAGTGTTCTTAGATTTAAATGCCGCAGTTGCGGACAATCTTCATTATAATATTGATAGAAGTATTCAAGAAACCGTATTACAATTTGCACAACAAAGATCTTCTATCTACAATATTGCAAGGACTTATGGACTCAAAATACCTGGACAAAGACCTTCCGTGGCTTTGGTTGATTTTTCAATAACAGTACCAGCATTTGGAGATAAAGAGGATGAGAGATATTTAGGAACACTAAGGAGAGGAAGTCAAGTCATAGGTGCTGGACAAATATTCGAAACCGTTTATGATGTAAATTTTGCATCACCGTTTAATGTTGATGGGGTACCTAATAGGTTAAAAATTCCTAATTTTGATACAAATAATAATTTAATTAATTATACAATTACAAAGAGAGAGACGGTAGTAAATGGAATAACTAAAGTATACAAAAGAACAATATTACCAAATGATGTAACACCTTTCTTCAGTTTCTTTTTACCAGAAAAAAATGTATTGGGTATAACATCTATGATACAAAAACCCGGTACCGCATATTCAAATGTTCCTTCAGATCAAGAGTTTTTGGGTCTACAAGGTAGATGGTATGAAGTTCCAGCACTTGCTGAAAGTAGAATTTTTGTAGAAGACCCATCAAAACCATCAGATGACCCAGCGATTAAAGTCGGTGTCTATGTAGAAACACAACAGAGGTTTATCACAGAATATACACCAGAAGGTTTTTATAAAATAACTTTTGGTGGTGGAACTAATACAGCCGACGATCAACTAAGAGAATTTACAGCACTTGATGTCCCACTCAAAATTCAACGGTATCAAAACAATTCATTAGCTCTAGGTTCAATTCCTCAAGCTAACACTACATTATTTATTCAGTACAGAATTGGTGGTGGCCTTGGGACAAACTTAGGTGTGAATGTTATTAATCAAATTGGAACTGTAAATTTCTTTGTAAATGGTCCATCAGAAACTGTAAATAATCAAGTGGTAAATTCATTGGTTTGTAATAATCCCGTAGCAGCAATTGGTGGTGCGGGTTATCCATCAACAGAGGAAGTTCGTAATTATGTTACCTATAATTTTAGTGCTCAAAATAGGGCTGTTACCATTCAGGATTATGAAGCTGTTTTAAGAAATATGCCACCACAATTTGGAGCTCCAGCAAAAGTTTCAGTGACAGAAAATAATAATAAAATAAATGTTAATATCCTTTCATATAATCAAGACGGTAGGTTGGTATCAGAAGTTTCTCAAACTTTAAAAAATAATATTGCAGAATACTTGTCAAATTACAGAATGATTAATGATTATGTAAATGTTGGTAGCGCTCAAGTTATTGATGTTGCGGTGGATACGTCAGTTGTTTTGGATGCATCACAAAATCAAGGTGTTGTGATTACTAACATAATTGATAAAATTACAACTTTTTTCAGTCCAGCTTTCAGAGGAATGGGTCAGAACATTGTACTATCTGAACTTTACAGAATAATCCAAAATGAAAATGGTGTTTTAAGTGTCAACGAAATTTCAATCTTTGGTAAAGTCGGTGGACAATATTCATCCGCACAAACATCAATGCCTTATTCTGACCCAGAAACAAAAAAAATATCTTTAGTTGACAATACAATATTTGCAGAACCAAATCAAATATATCAAGTCAGGTTTCCAAATAGGGATATTACTGTGAGAACAAAGAATTATCAATCTATAATTTTTACTTAACAATTTATTTCCTAATTCAGTCAACTACATTTTGAAAAATAGTACTATTACTATTTATTCAAAAAGGGATTTTTATGTCCAATAGTTACAGAATTAGAACACAAGTAGGTGTAGACAAACAAATTAATTTACAGTTGGATCAAGACTTTGACCAATTGGAAATACTATCTTTAAAAATAAGACAACAAGATGTCTATCCACGTTTTTGTGCTGACTATGGAGTTGTTACTGGTCGAGTTGTTGTTAATGATGGGTTTGGTGTTCCAAATGTTAAGATTAGTGTATTTGTTCCTTTGGACCAAGTTGACCAAAACAACGAGATAATTTCAAACTTATATCCTTACAGAAATATTACTGATATAAATGATGATGGTTATAGATATAATTTATTACCATATCAAAAACAACACGGTGGTCACACACCAACAGGTACATTTCCTTCCAAACAAGACATTGTCACTAATCCAGCTCTAGTTGAGATTTATGATAAATATTACAAATATACAGTCAAAACTAATGGAAGTGGTGACTTTATGATAACAGGTGTTCCATTAGGTGAATGGCAACTTGTAATGGATTGTGATTTATCAGATATTGGACCATTTTCGGTCTCACCACAAGATTTAGTCGACATTGGATTAGCAACACCAGAACAAATTGATGGAAATAAATTCCCATCATCATCAAACTTATTACAATTACCTCAAATTATTAATCAAATTCAAACAATACAAGTTTTACCATTTTGGGGCGATCCAACAACATGTCAAATAAGAATTACAAGACAAGATTTTGATTTACAAGACTCTGGTGTTCGGATAAAACCAACCGCCTTATTTATGGGGTCTTTGTTCACTAATGTGGATGAACAGAGTTTAAGTAAAAGATGTAGACCAACTAAAGGAATTGGTAATTTATGTAATTTGACCACAGGTTATGGTGAAATAATTGCTGTAAGACAAACAATATTTAATGATGACGACGGGTACCCAATACTTGAACAAGCAACATTACCAGCGGGTGGCAAAGTAATTGACGAAGATGGTACGTTTCTTTTGAACGTTCCAATGAACATGGACTATGTAACAACAAATGAATTCGGAGAACAAATTATAAGTTTGGACCCAACTGTCGGAATTCCAACTACAGGGAAATATAGATTTAAAATTAAATACGATCAACCTTCCACGTTTCAAAAAAGAGAAATAAGAAGAGGGTATTTTTTAGTACCAAATATAAAAGAATATGGTTGGACAAATGCTGATGAAGACCCTGCGTACCAAATATTAAATAATAATTCCACAAATCAAAAACATTATAAAATGTTCCAAAGTTCGTACTATTTTGGTTTGGATTGGAGTGGTTATACAAATGGTTTTAACCAAAATGAATTAAATGACAGGGTTAGTGAAATAATAAATTGTAAAGACACTTTTTATCAAATGAGATTTAATAAAGTGTACACTACTGCACAATTAATCGATAATTTTAAAAGTGGAGTCAATTACAATAGATTTGTTGCAATAAAAGATATTTCAGATCAAACTTGCGAAAGTGAAATAAATAAATTTCCAGCTACTGACGCCAACTACAAATTTGATTTTTTGTATTTTATAGTAAATCTTTTTATTAGTATTTTTAGTTTACTTTTATTTGTTTTAATTCCACTGATACACATTATTTCACTTTTACTAACTTTAGTAAGAAAAATTTTTATTCTAATCATACTCCCAATTGCAAATTTAGTTTACAAATTATGTGGATGGGCACGCAAAGCTGGATTTAGGGTAAAATGTAAAAAACCACCAACAGCTAGAGAAATAATAAAAAGATTTCCAACATTGAAAAAAATCAAAGTACCAATATTAACATATCCAGATTGTGAGGCCTGTGATTGTGCTGGTGAAAATATAGATGGTACTGGTGATTTTATAGATCTAAGTTGTAATGCTGACCTAAACAACTCGACTAGTTGGTCAGCACCCCAACCTAGAAACGATAACGATGATAGGAATACGATCGAACTTGACAGAATACAATATATGTGGTCAGGATGGGCATGGGACGATGTTGAGGAGCGAGGATTTAGATTTGAACAAAGATTACCATTAGCATCAAAAGTAGATGGTCGTATTCGAGATTGGAAATATTTTGTGAACTGTTTACCGCCTTGGGAAATCATAAATAAATTTTCTTTAAAAGGAAATTATTTTGACAACCTACAGGGTATTCCGGGTATTAGTAGAATTGATGTAAAATTCAACCCAGACTATAACCAAGGAACAGGTCATTCCGACAATGTTGTTGCGTTACTTGTTGATGAACAATGTTTCAGTTCATTGTCAGGACAAACATTACTTTCATTTCAGAATCCTAACTTATCAAAAGATGTAAATGCTGCAAATGTTATTTCAGGGAACACTTTGACAAATGGTTCAATATCAGTCACATATGCTAACCCAACAAATATTATAGGATCAGCCTTGACAACAAATTATATTATTGGAAGTGGAGGTACACCGACATTTAGTGCCTCAAGTTATTATTTCTCTTCAGATATAGAATATTTTCAAGTAATTACAGGTATTTCCTACAATCAATTTTACAATCAAAACGTGGATACTCGTGATGTTGATAGTTTAGGAAAACAACTTACAAAAAAATTTACGCTATTTTGGGATCCAGAAGGACGACAATCAGGGGCACCATTTTTTGATGATACTTTAAATAATTACCTAAATTATTATAAAGGTGAACAACTTTATATCGTATTTATGGTAAGAGGTGTGGATCCTTTTAGTGGAAAACACAAGGTAAGATATGATATTTCCAGACTGTTTGGATATCGATCCAAAAACCAAGTTGTAGTTGAAGGTAATTATTATTTGAATGTTCCGATCCAGCCAGGTGGAAGATGTGTGAGACACGATCAACTTACGACTAATGATTCAGTACAAAATGATTGGGTCAACCCTAGTTTTAATTTCGGTCAACCAAACATTAAAATATATTTTGAATCATATTGTTTCACAGCAGGTACCGAGTATAATTCATATGATACTGATCTACATTTATATTATTCATCACTTGATACTGATCAAATTGATAGGTTCCAACCACCAGATTTTACACGCCAAACTTTCGGAAATAACCCACTAATCCCATCTAACTTTTTTTATCTTAATTATGGTGTCGGACCAACTGGTGCATCGTCATATCTAAGCACAAATCAGGATACAACCCAAAACGCATACCTCCAATACGGCGAATATATTGAAGGGGGATCATACATACGATACGCTACTGCAAGTGGTTTCAATGGTAATGTCAAACCGACAGCATACTTTGGTCCATCATACATTAATGGAGCGTATTCAACAACAGTAAATACAACAAACAGACCACTATTGAGAATGTCTAATTCATTAAGATTGGTTATGCGAACAGACAGATTACCAACAGGTACTGATTTAGATACATTGGGAACCAACACATTTTCATTTCAGTGTAGTACATCTTTAGGATATTATTTTATAGATGAATTTGGCACCACAAACGTTATTTTAGGTGATTTAATACCAGACCCAAATAATGAAGACTCTGGAGATGACGTTGTAACAGGTAACACTACTCAACAAATTTTAGGAAGTTTAACTTGTAAAGGGTTAAGGGATTTAGATTGTTATGAACTAAACTCATCTACTGGTGCACTGACAATTTTACCACCAGATAACCCCTGTAATACAAACACTGCAAAAAATTTACCAGTAGTTGTAGATGGTTGTTATAGTTTTGTCAATGAACCATTTTTTTCTCTATTTGGTCGTAATAATGATTTTGCAATTTTACAAGAATGGAAGGTGAGATTGAGGTCAACTTTTGCTTTATGTAGAGGTTTAGTATCACAAAGTTTTGTTAATTCTTGGATAAATGGATCTTTGTTTGCATTTCCGTTTAGCTCAAATATTTTTTTCGATAGTCAAAATAAACCTTATGTAAGGAAAGAATTAAATATTTTTACCAATTTAGGACAAGATGTCGAGTACGCTTTTTGTGGTGTACAAATTGCATATGATGAACAATCGAGTAATTTTTATTATAGATCAAGTCCATTCAACTTAACAAATGGATTTATAGGGTCTAGATATGATTTTTTTAATAGGCAATTTAATAGTAAATACTTGAAATATCCAACAACAATGGTTGACTTAGGTCCCCAATATAGTTGGACAAAAGATGTTTATTATTCTGATGAATATTTTGGGTATATTATGAATGAACTAGATCCTACAACTTATACCCCAACAGAAAATTTAAATTCAATTTTTGCGTTGTCTAGGATTGTAAACGCCCAAATACTTTTTTCTGTTGGTGTTGCTCAAGCCCTATTTTCGAGACCCAGAAACAGAGTAGACGGTGACTATGCTCAAATGCTTCAGATTAATTCTCAATATGGAATAAACCCTTTCGATCCTGAAAATTATCCAGATATATCTGGTACTAGTTCACCTATTTATATTGAGGTTACTGCTAGAAGTGGTCAAGCTATTGCAACACAAAATGCAGTTTTTGGAATTTTCTATTCAGGTAATACTTTTGATAGAGATTTAATATCACCAAAAAAAATAGACTACTCATTTAGTGGTAGTATTGTTAATTTTAAAAGTGATAAATTACCAACAAAAAATCAAAATGTGCCTTTTTATGTTTGGCGTAATTTTGGTTATGATTCCAATCCTTCACGATCTATTTTTGGAAATGAAAGAAATAATTGGGTGACCGATAAAGATATATTCTCACCCTATGAGTATCAGACAATTGACAGATTTTATTTTCCTTCTTTTATTGGTGCTAACCAACAAGTTCAGAACTCCCTAGGGTATATTTTTCAAACAGATCAAACTGGTGCATATAATCCACAAGTACAACCGGGAACCTCTAATTATGAAACATTGACATCGGGTCCATACTATTTCTATTTTGGAATAAAAAATGGGGCAACGGCAATTGATAAATTTAGACAAAAATACATACCGACAGAATAATATGGATATTCAAAACTATTTGGTAGTCAAACCTGAATTATTAAATGCTTCAGCACCACAGACTGACATTGGGATCAATGTACAATTGAATGAAAGTCAAACTCAAATTGTTGAATATGATCAAACATCCAACATTAATTTATTCGATGTTTTTTATAATGAAAGACAAAAATCTACAATTTTCAGACCGATAGTTAAAATATCGTACGTGTATGATAATAATATTATTGGATATTGTCCAAATCCGAGTTGGTCTAATTATCTGAATAATTTATATTACATAAATCCTCCACAATCTATAATTTCAGGACAATGGAGTGGATTACCATCGTATCAAGAATTTGAATTTATAAGAACGGACATAAATAATACACAACTAAATAACACAAATTTCCAAGGATTTATTGTTAAAAGTTCATCAACTTATAATTGGGCTGTTAGACTTTCTTACCCTTTCGAAAATCTATCTAATGTTGAGATGTCTTACAATTTTAAACAGGTATCAATCAACTGGATTGCTAGTGCTGGGATACCTTTTATAATATCAATTGGTACTGATAATGGATTACAAATACTACAATTCAATTGTCCAGTCAAACATAACCTTTTAATTGGGGATTATGTGGAGTTACTTTCACCGATATCTGGTCAAACTTTTATGTATAATAGTGGTAATACTTACCAAGTTTATAGTTTGGGTAACAACACGTATGGGTCTGATGAATACATTTTCAATTTATACAATTTGGGATATACTGGTAATACTTTTTTTTCAGGTAAAACTGGTACTTTCAAAAGAATTATAGATATCAACAATCCACAAGAATCTAAATCTAGATATTATGTAAAAAATCATAGAATTTTGACTAACGCTCAAGATACTATGATAACAAGAAGTGGGTATGAAGAAAATTCGTATGCAAATGGCGCGGTCTACCAGTTGTCAGGGGCGACACCAAATGGGAAAGCAAATATTTTTACGTATCAAAGTTCATACGCATACAATGCAACATTTGAAAGAGATTTCAACATTGAAAATAGATTAGATAATAACGGTAAACCAATTTCAGAAATTTTTGTATCGTTTCAATGGTGTGGGTATATGGGGTGGCATAATCAACTACAAAGGGGTTGGCAATTTAATATGACAAGTGGAACAACCAATTCATGGTTTGATACTCTAAATTCAAATTCGTTTGAAAGTAATTCACTAAATTACTATGTAAAAAATGAAAGAACATTACAAACTCTACCATCAAATAGTTTTCAGTTCAAAGTAAATTTACCTAAAAATAGTGGTGATACAATATATGGTGATTTTTGTGAATACAATGACATAGAACAACTAGAAAGAGTTATATCACCATATATGAATAAATTTTCATATAACCAAGCTTTGTTTACAACGGATGTAAGTGCTAATCAAACGAACCCAAATGGGTTCTATTATCAGGTACATTTTCCGATTAAGATAAGAGTTTTCTCTTCGTATTTAGAAACCGCACCACAACCAGCAATAAACTCTGTACCGAATTATGCATATTTTTCAGAAAATCAAAATGAATGGATTTGGAGAGATTTATATGATTATGGATTTATAGACGCGCAAGGTGTTGGTCTTGATATACCGTTCTTAAATGAAGCACATTATCCATACAAGAATGTGATTTTCAAATTATATTCAGATGAATCATCATTTGTAATACCTGATTTTTATCAGATAACGATTGAACCTTTAACTGATCCCTGTGAATAAAGTTCAAATATTGTTAAACAATAGACCAAAAGAAATTGTGATTCCTTTAGAATCGACATGGGATATGTACGGACAACAAGACGGTATTGAGCAGTATGAAGCCAGTATGATTGAAGAAATTTTAAATACTGATCAGGATTTTGAAGTTTCAAGATTTGAACACAAATCTTATCCCACACAAACAAAAGAAGCGACCTCAATTCATTATGAATTTTGGCTTTATAACCCAACATTGGTTAACACCGCATCAACTATAACAGCGATATCTGGAACTTGGGAAAATTCATACACGACAAAATTTTCGAAGAATGAAATATATTTTCAGAGAGCTAATTTCAAAAAATCTTTTTGGAAACTTGATTTATATGATTCACCAAGTTCAATACAACAACAAAATTATATTACAATTATTTTACCTACACATCAAGGATTACTTCAAACTACACAAATTGGATTTTTCCCAAATATTCTAATAAAAAAACCAAAGTATGTTTTGGATTATATTGGTGATAAAGAAGGTTTTTTTATTTATTGGTTGAAAAAAAGAAATTATTTGGATCTTGATACATTTTATATGTCCGCAAAATTCTTTAATGCTGATATTGGACAATTTATAAGGATGATGAATACACCACAAACAAATTTAAGTAATACATCCAATCCATTCACTTTCGATCAAGAACAATATTTCTACTATAAAGTAAAATTAGATTACTTAACTCAAAAATATGAGGTTTTTACTTACCCAGGTATAGCTAGAGTTGGTACAGAGACTTCTCCCATAAAATGGTATGAATATGTAAATCCTTAAAATTATGGAATCTCAAACTATGAAAATTAACATTTCTCCAGAATTTTTAATTACCAACAAATTTATTGTACAAGTTTCTGGTGAAACTTATGGGGTATATTCTGGTATTACACAAATGTTGACAAGTGGACCAACTAACCCGAATACAGGTAGACCTACATCACTTTTTACTGGATTTACATTTCCAATTTTACTCACACAAACAATTGTTGATATCGGATACTATTCTGTATTTGATGGTGCTATATCTCAATTGAATGTTGTGACTAATTTTATTTTTTCATCGACAACAAATTCGGGATTTACATGGACTATTTTTAATACATCTGATGTTGAATTTAAAACTTATTTATCGATAGCAAATTATATTGTTGATTGGGGTGACGGGTCACCACTCGAAGTTGTATCCGCATACACACCAAATGGGATTGTTCATACATATCCAACCAATCCAAGTGGGTATACGATAACACTACAACAAATAAGTATGTTTGGTATCAATACAATCCTCAAACAAATTCAAACACCATACCAAATCGTACCAATGTTAGATCCAACAGGTGAGGCTTTTTTTACACCTATGGTTGGAAGTTGGACTGGAACACCTATATCTTATAATTTTATTTTTAGTGGGGATGCGGTTAACACGGTGTCAGCTCAAGTAAGTTCGGCATATACAAACGTTCCATTTACTGTAAGTGGTGTTACAAAATCAAGATTAAAAGAATTATACATATATGGTCCACCACCAAACTATAAAGTTGGTGTTGATATAAATCAAAATGGGGAGTTTTTTGGACGGGTAATAGACATCAATGCAACTTACACTGAATATATTATCCAAGATGTTACTTATTTTGATTATGTTGGTAAAGGTTTTGGGGATGTGGGTATTACTCTATATTTCTTACCGTCAAGTGGTTTAACCGCAAATCATTTAGTTGCTGAACCACTTGTGAAAGACGAACTTTTACTTGGGATTGTTTCTGAACCAGAAGTTCAAGCTGATATTTTTATAGATCGAGGTAGGAATTCAGCATTTGAAAGAGTACAACGACTTGGAGAGGTTGATAGTCTTAGAGACTTAACAACTTACGGATACGGTTTTTTTGATCTTTCCTAAACTAAAATTTCGATATTTATTAAAAAAACTAAAAATGGCAATAGGAACATACGGAACAATAAGACCTGCGGATTGCTCTCCTGAGGATGTAGAAATTCTTATGAATTATACACCGTCAAGGGATGTAACAAATGATTTTGTACTTACAAAATTGGATGCTAGTCAAATTTTAAGACCATATTTTAATAACGCTCAAACTGGTGGAAACACAAATGAGATATTAGGAGGACTATACAATTTGAGATTACCATCAGAAACCTTTACACAATTAGGTATTTATACTTTGTATATTAGACCTGCACAAATCAGAACAATAATTACCGATTGTAATGTTTTATCAGCCTTACCAAATGTCAAAGGTCTCATAATAGATCTTTCTAATGTACCTTCTCAATTTGTTAATAAGTTTCAAGCTCAAGGTTTGGTTGGGTTTAGGGTTGAGTATTTGGATAACAACGGAAGTAAAATTCCAAATTTCTTTAGGATTATCACATCTAATTTCTTTTGTGAAGCAATTGTACAAAACTTAACAAATACATCACAAAAAGCAATTCGTTATCGTTACAGTGAGGGTCAAACAAACTTGGTATTTTGTACTTTATCACCTAGTTCATCTCCAAGTAATAACCCAGCGGCAACACCATTTATTGGCCAACCTGGACAAAATATAATTTTATCAAACACATTTTTCAACCCACTTACTGTTGAGGTTCAAGTTACGCAGTATGATTTGGAAACTTTGAATATTGCTTTCTATGGTAATCAAACAAAATCGATGGAAGATGGCATTTACACAATTTACGATCCACAAAACAACATTTATTCACAATTTAATCTTTATGAAATTAAAGATGAATTCGATAACCCATTGTATGAGGTTAAACAAAATAGAGGTGAAAACATTGATTTCAGTAAATCATTTCAATTAATTACAACACAGTAAGTTAATGGTAAGAAGATTTTTTAGGACAAACGGAGCCTCAGGTGCGGACACACCATTTGATAATATTGTTGGTTTACAGACAGTAACTGGTGGTGGTTTAACTCAAGGTAATTTCCAATTTGATGTTTCGTTATCCGAAAAAAATAATAGAACATTCAATATAGGTGTATTTAGTGATCCAATATCTTTAGATAGTTTAGGACTTGTTTCAGTCGATGAATCGAGAGAATTACAAGCTAAAGAGTACCGTGTATTTCCAAACATTGACCTTTCATTAGTTACAAATTTCACATTGTATGGGTCATTGAGAAAAAGACTAGAAGTTTCAGTTCAAAAAATATTAGGATATTTTCCAGCAGGTATTGTCATAGATTTTTATAATTTAGATTTAACAACAGGGAATACCGCGTACAACATTTCATATAATGCAATTTCTGATCTTACAACTTTGACGATCAACGTTGAGAAAATACAAAATCCATTTTCGATTGATTATAGTTCAAAATCAAAAATTAATTTACAAAATAGAGAATCCGAATTCTCACCAATCAGAGATTTAACAAACAGATTTAGAGATTATGTTTTGGTTGTTGATTCAAAACCTTATACTTTAATAGATTTCAGGCCTTCAAATAGTTTACTATCAGGTACAATAACGTTGAAGGTTTCAGGTAGACCATTCTTGAATACGATATCAAATTCAAATCTAGTAATTAGACCAAATGATTTTTTAGTTGAAAAAACATTTTCTGAAGAGTTTGACGAAGTTGTTCAGTTTTTACTTAATCGTTTAGTCATTCCAAAATATACAGCAACATTTGTTGTTCCGATAGAAGGTAATGATGGTATTGTAGCACTAGAAACTCAAAGTGTTAGTTTTCCGTTGGATGGAAATTGGAATCTAGATATAAGAACAAACAACTTTGCAAATTATTTAGAAAAACTAAATAAAATAGGCGAACAATTTGATCAATTTAAAACTAATTTAGTCACAAGATTTTTAACAACTAATTCATTTTTGGAATTCGATACCATTGATCAAAAAGTTTTTAAAATACTTCAAATATATGGTAGAAGTTTTGATCAAATAAAATTATACATCTCAGCTCTAGCTAATATGACAAGTGTACAATACCAATTAGGTGATACAATACCTGATGAACTATTGAAATATTTAGCTGAAACTTTGGGTTGGAAAATTAATGTATCACCAATTGTTCAACAAGGATATCTAGAGTCAACTTTATCAGTAACTGGTGTAAGTCAATATGCTGGGTATTCTAGAGAATTGACTGATAATGAAATCAATTATCAATTTTATCAAAATTTAATTATTAATTCAGCTTATTTGTACAAATCAAAAGGAACACGAAAATCAATTGAATTTTTATTGAATTTTTTAGGGATACCTCAAGCAATTACTGAATTTAATGAATTCATTTATGTTGCCGATCAAAGAATTGATATGAATGAATTTTATAGTCAACTTTTTGAAATTACTGGAGGAACTTATGTTCAAGAAATTACGGTTCCAGCAACAGATGATGTTTATAGATTATATGGGGTATCATACACAGGTTTTAGTTCATCCACGATCGTTGAGTCTGTAAATGTAAATTTCGATAATTATGCTGTTGATGAATTTGGGTATCCGTACGCACCGATTGAAACCGATGATTATTTTTTTGAAAAAGGTTCAGGGTGGTTTGAATCGACACCACAACACAGAAGCCCTGAAGTTGTCGTACCAACCACGTCAGTATTTACAGGATCAAGTCCTTTTGTTCAAACAGTATTACAACCTTTTACATATGGACAAGAATATTTTTCAAAATGGAGATCATTTCCTTATATGAATTTAGGTTTTAATTTGACATTGGTTAGAGATAACAGAAAATCGTGGCAACCACCCATAATAAGAAAAAGCACAAACGCTAATTTTAATGCATATTATATTGTTGAAAATGATAAATTGGCTATAAATGTAAAAAATATAGAAATTTTTTTAAATCCAGGACAAGGACTCCTATATGATGTTTGGTATATGTCAAGGAACTTCGACTATCCAATACCTAATTCTGGAATGACGCCAGCATATCCAAGTTTAGGTAGTTACAATTGGAGTTTTATTAATCCAGAAGCAAATAAAAAAACTTTTTTTGAGTTTCAAATAGATTTTATTCGTTCAACAATAAATGTAAGAGATAGGTGGTATAGTACTGATGGTAAAACAAGTGGGTATTCATCATTACTTGATATTTTTTACAATTTTTTACAATCTCAACAAGTCGGTGTTCCAAATTTTGGTTTCACTTATCAAAAATTGATAGATTATTCTGAGGGTGTCGGACCTAATTGGGTGAGATTAATTGAACAATTTGTCCCTGCAACCACAATATGGCAAACAGGTATTAGATATGAAAATTCACCAATGCAAAGACAAAAATTTGTTTGGAAAAAACAACAACTTTGTTATTTAGTATCAGCATCACCAATATAAACTGATTTACATATACACAAAAAAAATTTCAAAACATAATATGAGAATTGTAAATCCGAACAACCGAGTTTTTATTCTTAATTACAATAGTGCTGCGACAGGACAATTATTTTCTTTTAATTGTAATTATCAATATGTAACTACAAATATATTCCCTTGGACGACAACAACATTGGGAGCAACATCTTTCTCTGATGTACTTTTTATTATATTGAACAATTATCTTTCAGAACAAGGAATTATATTGAGTAATTGTTTGACAAGTTCCGTAAATTCATTGTGGTATGTAGATATTTCGATAAACAATACAACTTTAGTTAAGTTCCCGTTTTTTAATGGTTATGGTACTACACAAGTACCTAATGATAATCAGTGGAGATCAGCGGTTAATTCGGCACTTTCACAATTATTAAATTTTAGTTATTATTATTTTTTTGTTGGTGATGTTGTAACAATTTATAATCTTTTGTGTCCAGATACACAAGCTTTAGTAAATGTTGACATTAATGTTGGAATAAATTTCTCGATCGAATGTAATTAAAGTATGGCACAACTATCACTTACTTATTCTGTAACTGGAACATGTCAAACAATAAACCCTGGGTCCATTCAAGTTTTTGCGTCAGGAGGTATTGAGCCATATTTTTATACTTGGTTAGACCCTATACAATTCACAGGTGCCACTTTAACAGGATTAGGACCAGGATCATACAATGTGTTAGTGAATGATAGTGCGGCACCTGTAAATAATTATGTTTATTTAAATGTTTCAGTATCCAGTGGAATTTGTTTAAGTTTGGTAACATCGGCAAATACTAGTTGTGGAGATTTCAATGGTGTAATTACTGTTTCAGCAATTACAGATTATAATGTAATTAATTATACACTTCTTGATATCAATAACAACATTGTTTCCAATTTAGAAAACTACCAACTACTTGCTTCTTTTACAAATCTGAGTGCTGGAACCTATACTGTTTTAGCTAATAGTTTGGCTGGATGTTCTGCCAGAACAGAATCAATCATTATAAATTCTGGTCAAACTTTAGATTTTGGTTTTTACACAGTAAATGATACACCATGTGACGTAAACCCTACTGGTAAAATTTTTATTACAGGACTTACAGGTAATGGTCCTTATACGTATAATTGGACAAATGGTTTTACAGGTACCTCAATTACTGGATTGACTGAAGGTGCGTATGGTTGTACTGTGAGAAGTTCTGATAACTGTGTATTGACCAAGGCAACCTCAGTTGGTATGGAACCACTTTTAGGTCTTGGTGCTTGGAGTGCACTAACTATACCCACGTGTTTCAATAATGACGGATCTCTTATTTTAACAATAACAGGGGGAACTGGTCCTTATTATTACTCAGCATCAAATAGTAATATTTTAATTTCTTACGCACAAACACAAACATTTACAAATTTACCTGAGGGTATATTCACTGTGGATGTTACTGATGCAACTTTTTGTAAACAAACATTTTCCACATCTATCGATATTTTAGACACAATAAATAACGTTACCTTTATAACAAATGACTCGTTTTGTAGTTTGTCAGGTGGTTCGGTTACAATACAAGTGTTTGGGGGAACACCACCTTACGTCTATACATTATCAGGTATTAGTGGTTCTCAAATAAGTACAACAAGTAGTCCAGAATATAGTTTCGGTAATCTAAGTCCGAATGAATATAATATATCGGTTTCAAATATTGGTAATTGTACATACACAAAAAATTTCACAATATTAGCTCAAAATAAATTTACACACACAATATCTGTCAGTGGAACAAGTTGTGGAAATAATAATGGGGTGTTAACTATAGAAATAAGTTCTGGGGGTACAGCACCATACATATACTCGTTATCGAATGGGTTTACATTCCAAACCGATCAAACAAGTTATTCTTTTTCAAATCTAGCGTCAGGACAATATTTTTACTCTGTTACTGATATTGATGGTTGTAGACAAGAAGGAAATATTTTTGTCTTAACATCCCAAGCAGTTAATTTTGAACTTTATCCAGTTCCCTGTATTTCGGGTGGAAATGGATCTATAACCACTTTGATCAGTAGCGGAACTCCACCATTTACATTCAATTGGTCAAATAATGTATCTGGAAATCCACAACAAATATACATTACAGGACTAACAGCTGATACATATACACTATTAATAGTAGATGCTAATGGATGTAGTTACTCAGCTACTACAATAATAGATTGTTTTGATATTATATCAACCTACCAAGTTTATGGTATGAGCCAAAATAACTTTTCATATATTTCAGCTTCTAGAAGGGGAATGTTAGAAATGTTAAACCAAGGATATGCTAACTTAACGTCTGGATTGGGTGGTTGTCTATTGAGTGCAACCACATTTACAGTACAATGTGAAATACAAAATACGACCATTTCAAGTTTATTCTTTACAGGATCAACACTTTTACAAATACCTACTGATACTCAGTGGTTTGAAGCTGTTTCTACTCTTCTAACACCATATGCTCTAGTTTTAACGATAGATCAACAAACAACTGATTTGACAATCGAAGTACCAAACAATCCTCCAAATCCTGTTTTTACTGTTAATTTGCTTATTGATTATGTAATAAATTGTTTATCAACACCAACACCGACCATTACTTCTTCAGTAACACCTACAAATACACCATCATTTACACCAACCAAAACGGTTACACCAACACCAACTACTAGTCTCGGTATTATTCCTACTAACACCGTAACACCATCACAAACAATTTCAACAACTAATACAGTTACACCAACAGTGACATTAACAAATACTCCAACAGTAACTAATACAATAACAAAAACAATGACTAGAACTATGACTAGCACACCAACCGTGACTCGTAGTCAAACACCAACACCAACACCAACTTGTCCGGGTTCGACTGTAAATTGTTATGAATATTTATTAGATAATATCGGTTATCTATCAACAACTTATCAATATCAAGATTGTTCAAACACAACTCAAATTATTACAGTACCTAGTAATAATTACGAAGTTATTTGTGCTATTGAAAATACTGTTGAACGTATCGACGGCGCCATTACGCCATTCCCAGAAATAGTTGATGGTGGTACTCCTTGTGGATCTGTTTGTGTACCAATGACACCAACACCAACTGTAACAACAGGACTAACACCAACACCGACAGAAAGTATAACACCAACACCGACAGAAACACCAACAGTAACTCCGAGTAACTCGGTAACACCAACTAATACACCTAGTGAAACGGTAACAAACACACCAACACCGACAGAAACACCAACTAATACACCTAGTGAAACGGTAACAAACACACCAACAACAACTGTAACTCCAAGTAATTCGGTAACACCGACAAATACAAACACACCAACAGTAACTAACACACCATCATCTAGTGGTATTGTGTCTTACGCTTACACCAACTTAGGTACTGGTGGAAGTGATCCTGAAGCATGTGCAAACGATGGAAATACATTTTATGGAATAAGAACAACATTTGCTGGTTTACAAATTGGTGATATACTTTACACAGATACTAATTTAAATAATCCTGCGGTTGGATTTGGTTTTGTATCGAATAGTGTTATTTATTATGAAATCGATGGTGGTAGTGGAACAATTATATCTGCGGCTGGTCTTTGTTAATCATAAAAAAAATATTCAAGAAATCCTGTTCCATCTATTTATTAGATATTTAATCTAGAGATGGCATTAATTGAAATATCATCAATCACAGGAAGTTCACCCTATCAATTATTCGTTTCCGACATTTACGGAAACAATGAAACTTTTATATCATCTTTTTCTGGTGCGGTCCCACCATCTCAATATTTTAATTTACCACCATTATTTGATACAGCACCAGTTGTATTAATTAAAGTGATTGATGCCAGTGGTTGTACAACTTTTCATCAAGCTAGTTGTCAAGTCATAGTACCAACACCAACACCATCAGCAACAATCGGATTTACACCGACACCGACACCATCAATTTCACCGTCAATAACACCATCTTCAACACCAATTACAACACCGTCAAATACACCGTCCTTCAGTGTAACACCAAGTACAACCTTAACACCTACAGTAACACCAAGTTTCACAACGACACCTACTACAACACCTACACCATCTACGGTGTTTATGTATGCTTACTTGTTTATTGAACCTTTCTCTGGCGCTTCAGACATAGGACAGTATATGACAAATCAAGGTAGTAGTTTCTACGGATTCACGAATGGATTCGGACCTAATACATCATCAGCTGGTCAATTC
>SXGQ01730955.1_pt1 | contig 59715 bp, 77 predicted proteins | sample 3178371 | NCBI WGS metagenome assembly SXGQ01 (sample SAMN11356859, study PRJNA531348) | freshwater metagenome | isolation source: freshwater sample F1-20 | place: China: Fuxian Lake, Yuxi | collected 2017-12-25
CGTAAGGCACAAATGATGGCTCTTCAGTACAAAAAAGCAGGTGGTGGGTACAAGTGAAATGGTCGGATAAGCGCAAGAAGTCTGTTGACTGCGATAACCCAAAAGGTTTTTCGGAGAAAGCACATTGCGCTGGACGTAAGAAAAAGATGGCTGGCGGTGGATTGGCTAAGTCTCAACAATCCCTAAAGGCATGGACAGCACAAAAGTGGAGAACTAAAAGTGGCAAACCTTCTACGCAAGGATCGAATGCGACAGGGGAAAGATACCTCCCTTCCAGCGCCATCAAAGCGCTCTCCCCGCAAGAGTACGCCGCAACCACCCGTGCCAAGCGAGCCGGTAAAGCCGCAGGCAAACAGTTCGTGGCACAACCTAAAGGCGTGGCTAAAAAAGTTGCTCCGCATAGGAAAATAGGATGAAAAACTGGATTAAATCAGCCATCAAAAAGCCCGGTGCTTTAAGGAAGTCTTTGGGAGTCAAGGCGGTTGAGAAGATCCCAGCCAAGAAACTTGCCAAGGCGGCTAAAGCACCGGGTAAACTGGGTCAACGGGCAAGGCTTGCCCAGACTCTAAAGGGATTGAAGTGACTACTTCCGGCACAACTTCTTTTAACCTAGATCTTAATAATCTAGTTGAGGAGGCTTTTGAGCGTTGCGGATCAGAACTTAGAACAGGTTATGACCTAAAAACTGCAAGACGCAGTTTAAACTTGCTCACTGTTGAGTGGTCTAATCGAGGAGTCAATCTTTGGACTATTGAGAACGGAGAAATTCCTCTTGTAGTCAATCAGGTTTCTTATGAACTCCCAATAGACACAATTGATCTTCTTGAGCACGTGACCCGAACAGGGACAGGTGTAAATCAAGCGGATCTAACAATTACCCGTATTAGTGTTTCTACCTATGCCACGATCCCAAATAAGTTATCAACAGGTCGTCCTATTCAGGTTTGGGTAGATCGTCAGTCGGGTGCTACTTATCCTCCCGGCGGGAGACCTGAAGGCACTAATACAACTACTGGGGTAGATCATCCCCAAATTTACGTGTGGCCTGCCCCCGATCAAAGTAATCTTTATACGTTTGTGTACTGGCGTATGAGACGTATTCAAGACGCTGGCAACGGGATAGTTACACAAGACATACCTTTTAGATTTTTAAATTGTATGGTCTCTGGACTTGCATATTATCTTTCTATGAAAATCGCTCCCGAGCGTACTGCTGCTTTGAAATCCCAGTATGACGAACAATGGACATTTGCTTCTGAAGAAGATAGAGATAAATCTGCTGTTCGTTTTGTTCCAAGAAGAGTGTTTATTGAATAATGGGTAATAAATTTGCTTCTGGAAAAAATGCGATTGCTATGTGTGATCGTTGTGGATTTCAGTACAAATTAAAACAGTTGAAGGGTTTGGTTATTAAAACCAAAAATGTAAACATATTAGTTTGCCCTTCTTGTTGGGAACCAGATCAGCCTCAATTGCAGTTAGGTATGTATCCGGTGGATGATCCACAGGCTTTAAGAAATCCACGTAAAGATAGCAGTTATTTGTTAGGTGGTTTAACTGGTCTTCAACTAACAAATACAACAAGTCCGGCGGAGGATGACACCGGGAACCCGTCAGGGGGTAGTAGAATTATTCAATGGGGCTGGAATCCTGTTGGGGGATCTAGGGCAAATGATGCCGGTTTAACGCCCAACAATCTTTTTTTAGAGGTTTCTCTAGGAACTGTAACAGTAGCACTTACATAAGGAGCGGTTATGAAACATTCAGATATAGCAAAAGACAAGCCCATGATGGAGAAAGTGGCTAAGAAAGCCGTCAAAGGGCATGAGGTCAAGATGCATGGAGTCAAAAAGATGGCTAAGGGCGGCAAGACCAATGCTCAGATGAAGGCTCTTGGGCGTAACCTAGCCAAGGTAGCCAACCAAAAATCATCATCTTTCACGTATAAAAACGCAGGAAGGGGCCGATAATGCTTAACCAACCTAAACCCGTACCGGTTCCCAATACTGGGGGATACCCTAATAACGTTCCAAACACGCAAACGCTGAAGACCCGTGGCACTGGGGCGGCTACCAAAGGGACTAAGTCTAGTAAAAGAATGGCATGAACTACACGGAACTGACCGCCTCAATCAAGGCGTATTGCGAAAACGACTTCCCACAGGCTGTGGGAGCGGGTGGCCTTACGTCCGCAGAGCAGATTGCCCGGTTTGTTCAGCAGGCAGAGCAGAGGATTTACAACTCCATTCAGTTTCCTGCCCTACGGAAAAACGTGACGGGTAGTGCTACGGCAAGTAATAAGTACTTGGCTACCCCAGTGGATTGGCTGGCTACGTTTTCTTTGGCAAGGATCAATGCTGACGGCAGTTACGAGTATTTGCTAAATAAGGATGTGAACTACATCCGTGAGGCTTTTCCGTTCCCGGCGACCACAGGTGCGCCTACCCACTACGCCATATTTGACGACAACACCTTTATCCTTGGGCCGACTCCGGATGCCTCTTACAGCATGGAGTTGCACTATTTTTACTACCCAACCTCGATCACTACGGCTGGGACATCTTGGCTTGGGACTAACCTTGACTCACTGTTACTTTACGGCTCCCTGCTTGAGGCTGCGTCATTTATGAAGTCTGAGGCAGATACTGTAAAAAATTACATGGAGCGGTACAACGAAGCCTTTACGATGGCTAAACAACTGGGTGATGGCAAAGATCGTCAGGATATGTATCGCACAACCCAAGTACGGTATCCGGTGAAATAATGGCCTTTCAAGGAAACTTCACCTGTGATTCGTTCAAAGAAGCCCTGTTTAAGGCCGATGTGGACTTCTTGGTGGACACCATCAAAATCGCCCTGTATACCAACGCCGCAACTCTGAATGCCTCTACAACGGCTTATACGGCTACAGGTGAGGTCACGGACGCTGGCTACACGGCTACAGGCAATACCCTGACCCCAACAGTAAGTCTGGGTTCTGATGGCGTGGCTTATGTGGACTTTGCCGATACAACTTGGAGCGGGGCGATTACAGCCCGTGGTGCCTTGATATACAAAAGTAGTGGCACGGCTATCTGCGTTTTGGACTTTGGTTCGGATAAAACATCTACGGCAACTTTTACCGTTGAGTTCCCTTCTAATACATCAACCTCTGCACTTATAAGATTAGGATAAAGATGAGCACAGCGTTAGCAGGCGTTATAGGTAAACCTCCCGTGGTTACGGTCAGCAATGTCCGTCCTTTGGAAAAAGACCTGTATCGCATGATGTGGGAAAAGCCTGAGTACCGAGCCGTAGCCCCGGGTGAGGGTGCGGCATTTGATTTTATGGCTCAGGCCAAACCTCCCCGTGGTGCCTCTGTTATCGACCTTGGCTGTGGGACAGGCCGTGGGGCTTTAAACCTAGCCTTCTTTGGCGGGTTAGACGTAACAATGGTGGACTTTGCAGATAACTGCTTAGACCCCGACATCCGCCCCATGCTTGAGACCCAGAGCCACGCCCTGCGGTTTAAAGAGCACGACCTATCCCAGCCCTTGGACATCAAGGCGGCATATGGCTTTTGTACGGACGTTATGGAGCATATCCGCCCCCACCACGTAGACCGTGTCTTGGATAACTGCCTAGATGCCTGCCAGCACGTATTTTTCCAGATCAGTACCCAAGACGACGAGATGGGCAAGATCGTAGGCCACAGACTTCACCTGAGCGTTCACCCCTATGAGTGGTGGCTCAATAAGTTCAACGAGCGCAAATGCCTGATCCACTGGTCAAAAGAGGCCGATGGCTACGCATACTTTTATGTATCCGCATGGATGTCCGGCAAGGAGTTTGTTGATCGTGGAGTCTTAAATACGACTGAGGAAAAGGTCAAAGATAACGTCAGGGCCAACATTACCTTGGGATTCCAGCAGGTTCAGCCATACCCCACGAATGACGTAGAGGTAATGATTGTGGGCGGTGGCCCATCCTTGGCTGAGAATATCGAGGAAATCCGCAAACTGCGTGAAGACGGGGTCAAACTCATTACCATCAATAACGCCTATAAGTTCTGTATCGACCACGGTATTAAGCCTTCAGCGATGGTCATGGTAGATGCCCGGGAGTTTAATAGCCGGTTTGTAGAACCCATCATCCCTGAGTGCAAGTACTTTATTGCCTCTCAATGTGATCCTTCGGTATTTGCCAAGGTTCCTAAAGAGCAGACCTATATTTGGCACACCAGTGCGGACATGATCAATGAACTGCTGGCGAATCAATATCAGCGCTGGTTTCCAGTTCCGGGTGGCTCTACAGTCTTGTTAAGGGCTATCCCTTTGTTTAGAATGCTAGGGTTTAAACGATTTCATATTTTTGGTTGTGATTCATGCTTGGACGGCGATAAGCACCATGCCTACGAACAGAAAGAAAATGATGGTCAGCCTGTAGTTCCGGTTAATGTTGGAGGAAAAATTTTCCAATGTCATCCTTGGATGGTGTCTCAGGCTCAGGAGTTCGTTGACTTAATCAAGATGTTGGGTGACGAGATTGAGTTAGATGTTCGTGGCGGGTTACTCCGTCATATTTTAGAAACTGGCGCTTCGTGCGCTGATTTAAAGGAGATTTAAAATGGCTGCATCTGCATGGCAACTGTATAACAAAGCAAAGTTCTACATCGGTAACGGAACTATTACTTTGGGCGCTGGTGTATTTAAAATGTTATTAGCCCGTTCGGCTAGTAATACCTCGACGTTTACTCTGAGTACTTATGCTTCGATCACCAATGAGATCTCGGCTACAGGCGGGTACACGACAGGTGGTAAGAACCTCGTCCCAGCAACGGGGCAATGGACTGTTGGTGCTTCGGCAAAACAGCAGAAGTTTACGTACTCAACAGTGGGCCTGACATTTACGGCTTCCGGCGCTTCATTGACTAACGTCAAGTACGCTGTGATTCGTAACTCGACTGGTGCTCTCGCAGGAAAACTTCTGTGCTTCTGCCAATTGTCTACCTCACAGTTCACGGTTACTTCGCCCAATACACTGACGATTCTTCCTGCTGCGACAGGCGTGTTTACCCTGACCTGATATGGCTTGGGGGATTGGTGCTTGGGGTGCCGGAGAATGGGGCGGATTTGTAGTCGTTCCCAGTACGGGATCTTTGACTCTAGCAGGGGTTGCACCAACTGATGTTTTAGATACACGCATTACCCCAGCAGTTGGAAGTTTAAGTTTAGCGGGTGTAGCACCAACAGTAGCGTTAGATTCAATTGTTACGCCAAACGGCGGGGCAGTTCTTGTTGGATCAGCGCCTAGTATTGTAGTTACAGGAAACATAATTACGCCAAGTGTCGGCGCAGCGGTATTAGCAGGGATAGCCCCAAGTGTAGTTGGTGGAACGGTAATTACTCCCCAAGTGGGGGCGGCAGTATTAGCAGGAGTAGCACCGGTAGTTAAAACAGATATTCGTGTAACACCGGCAGTAGGTAGTCTTAATGTTGTAGGTTTCCCTGTAGATGTATTTAGGAATATTGATGTATTCCCGGCAGCGGGAGCGGTGACAATAGCCGCAAATGCTCCGACAGTAGCAACATCGCAGGTTATAACGCCCACTGGTGGGGCAGCAATTATAGGATCAGCGCCGTCCGTAGTTGTTAATTCTTTGGTAAAAACTCCGGGCGTAGTAAATTTAAGTCTTGTTGGGGCAGCACCGGGAGTAACACAGTCCAGAGTGATTACTCCAGCAAGAGGGCAGTTAACTTTAGTAGGCGGCGTTTCAGTGGTTGTAAATCCAAATTGGATACCTGTAAATGACGCACAGACACCGAATTGGGTCGCAATAGCGGCATAGGAGCATTAAATGGCAATTACTCGCACAGCCCTTCTAGATCTTCCAATTATTACAACTGGAACTGAGTCTGGTGTTTGGGGGGATATAACCAATAACGGGTTAACCCAATACATTGATATTTCTATCGCAGGTCGAACAGCGTTAACAAGCGCTAACTTCGTTGCTGGTGATTTGACTATTTCTACGACAGAAGGTGATGCTTCAGCGACCAATATAGTTGCCGGTTCTGCTCAGTACGCCACTCTCTATGTTTCATCGCTTGCGGCTAACTCTACGATCACGGCTCCTAGTTCAAACCGGGCGTATCGGGTGGTCAACGCAGACTCAACCTATACCCTGACAGTCAAGGCCGCAGGTCAGACCGGGGTTACATTCCCCATAGGAACCTCTGGCACGGTCGTCTTTAACGGGACAGACTATGTATTACTAGGCACTTATGCCCCCATATTTAACGTAGACAACCTGCGGTTAGATGGGAATACCCTGTCTTCTACCGACACCAACGGTAACATTGTCATTGCTCCTAATGGCACTGGTGATGTTCAACTTGATGCTGATACAGTTCGGCTAGGAGACTCAAACGCTAACGCCACGCTGACTACTAACGGCACGGGCGACTTAATTCTCAACACCAACGCCGGATCAAACTCCAGTTCAATTACGATCCAAGATGCCGCTAACGGGAACATTGTTCTTGCACCTAACGGTACGGGTCGGGTAGAGGTCTCTGGTACATCTTCAAACGCCGGTGGTATTAACTTCTACGAAGACACGGACAACGGCACGAACAAGGCTCTGTTGACTGCCCCTGCGGCTTTGGGCGCTGACATTACAGTGACCCTGCCAGATATAACTTCATCGTTAGGGTACAAAAACATCCCGCCAGTAGGAACTAAGACAGGCTCCTATACCCTTGCGACAACCGATGTTGGTGAGTATGTGCAAGTTGGCTCTGGTGGATCAATCACAATCCCTGATGCTACGTTTGCAGAGGGCGATGCAATCTCTATCTTTAATAATACTTCTGGAAACATAACTATTACTTGCACAATCACAACCGCCTATATTGCGGGTACAGATTCGGATAAGGCAAGCGTTACCCTTGCGACTAGAGGTGTCTGCACAATCCTATTTATCTCTAGTACCGTCTGTGTAATCACAGGGAATGTGTCCTAAATGACGGGCATATTCCAGATTCTTCTTGCTGGGCAGGGTGCGCCGACTATCCTTGCTGACTACCTTGTTGTAGCGGGTGGTGGTGGGGGTGGCAAAGGTCAAGGCGGTGGAGGTGGTGCTGGTGGATACCGTTCCTTTAGTTCCCAATCTTTGGCTGTTGGAACTGCTTACACAGTCACAGTAGGTGCTGGCGGAGGCGGTTCAACAACCCTTACGGGCGCTGGTAGTAACGGTTCTAACTCCGTATTTAGTACAAACACATCTACTGGCGGCGGCGGCGCATCATCCAGAAATCAATCAACTGGAGCAAGTAACGGAGGTTCTGGTGGAGGTGGTGCTGGCGGCGGCGGCGCATCTGGCGGTGCGGCTGGAAACGGAAACACTCCTTCTACATCTCCATCACAGGGAAATAATGGCGGAACAGGTTATGGCGCTGGTTTTGGTTATGGCGGTGGTGGCGGGGGTGGTGCTGGAGCAGTAGGGGCAAACGGAACAGTTAATGGCGGAAACGGCGGTAACGGAACTGCGTCTAGTATTACAGGTTCTAGCGTAACTTATGCTGGAGGTGGTGGAGGTGGATTAAATACTGTTTCTGCTGGAGGTTCAACTGCTGGTACAGGAGGTACTGGCGGTGGAGGAAATGGAAGTACTAACGTAACTGCTGGAAGCAACGGAACTGCCAACACCGGAGGTGGTGGTGGCGGCGGTGGGCAACAAGCAACTTCTCCTTATGACGGAAACGGCGGCAACGGCGGTTCCGGTGTCGTTATCATCAAAATCCCATCTACGCACTATGCCTCATTCTCATCTGGTGTAACTTCAACTTTATCTACTGCGGTTGCTGGATACAACGTATACACAGTAACGGCTACATCTACTACTAGCGAGACTGTTACTTTCCTTGCTGGCGCTGGCGTTGAGTATCTTGTCATTGCAGGCGGGGGCGCAGGCGGTGCATACGGGCATGGAGGTGGTGGTGGAGCAGGTGGATATAGAACTGCAACTGCATCACAATTTTCTTTTGGTATTGCCTATACAGTTACAGTAGGGGCAGGCGGTGCGTCAATAACTTCATCTGCTTACAACAGTACAAGAAATTCTGGAAATAACTCGGTTCTTGGTTCAATTACATCCGCCGGTGGTGGCGGTGGTTCAGGTGGAACTCCCGCTGGTGCAGATGGCGGTTCTGGCGGTGGCGGTGGTGGTGGTAATTTAACCGCTGGAGGCTCTGGTAACACACCATCTACAAGCCCATCACAAGGCAACAATGGTGGTGCTGGAAGTCTAGTATCAACTTTTTACCGGGGAGGCGGTGGAGGTGGCTCATCCGCTGCTGGCGCTACCGGAGCAGCATCTGGTAATGGTGGTGCTGGTACTGCTTCATCCATTACAGGCTCAAGCGTAACCCGTGCCGGTGGTGGTGGTGGAGGTGCTGAACCTACTTTTAGTGCAGGAAGCGGTGGAACCGGGGGCGGTGGAAATGGTTCTGCATCAACACCCGGAGGAAATGGAACTGCTAATACAGGTAGCGGTGGAGGTGGTGGCGGTCAAGTTTCAAACTCTGTTTCTGGTTCCGGTGGCTCTGGCATTGTCATTATCAAAGTACCTGACAACGTAACTGCGACATTCTCTGGTGGCGTAACTTCATCTCTGTCTACTTCTGGTGGATTCAACATCTACTCTGTGACTGCAACTAGCACGACAAGTGAGACTGTGACGTTTGCACGGTCGTTTACTGTTACTGACCTGTTAGTGGTTGCCGGTGGTGGCGGTGGCGGTGGATATTTTGCCGGAGGTGGAGGCGGTGCTGGTGGATATAGAACATCTACTTCAACGTCTGTAAACATTGGAACCGCTTATACAGTAACTGTTGGAGGCGGTGGTAATGGAGCGCCAAGTACATTTCAAGTACGTGGTTCAAACGGTTCTGATTCTGTGTTTAGCGCAATTACATCTACGGGCGGTGGTGGCGGCGGTAATTACAATACTGGCTCAAACGGTGGTTCTGGGGGTGGCGGCGGCGCTTTCGCTGGCGGCTCTGGCAATACCCCGTCTACGTCACCATCACAAGGTAATAATGGTGGTAGTGGTGGAGGCAATTACTGGTATTCAGGCGGTGGCGGTGGTGGCGCTGGTGGTGTTGGGAGCAATGGTTCTGGTGGAGCGCAAGGCGCTGGAGAAGCGTCATCTATTGCTGGAAATGGCGGCGCTGGAACGGCCTCATCTATTACAGGTTCTTCTGTAACCAGAGCAGGGGGTGGTGGTGGAGGTGCTTTTGGAACTGCTGGAACTGGTGGTTCAGGCGGCGGTGGGAACGGCACAACAGGAACCAATGGTTCAAACGGTTCTACAAATACTGGCGGTGGTGCTGGAGGTGCTGGTGGTTCAAGCGGAACAGGCGGCAACGGCGGTTCAGGAGTAGTCATCATTAAGATTCCTGATGGCTATACGGCTACCTTCTCAGGCGGTGTTACATCCTCGCTATCGACTGCGGTATCAGGATTTAAGATTTACACCGTGACCGCTACATCAACCACATCAGAAACAGTAACTTTTAGTTAAGGAGAAGCAAATGGCGCACTTTGCCAAACTCGATGAAAACAATGTCGTTATCTTTGTCACGGTTGGTCGTGACGAGGACAACGGCAAAGAGGCAGAACTCTCTGCCCGTACAGGCGATGTCTACAAGCAGACTTCGTACAACACCCACGGTGGCGTACACGCACTAGGTGGCACCCCGTTCCGTAAGAACTATGCGGGACTAGGCTACACCTACGATGAGGGGCGTGATGCGTTCATTCCTCCCAAGCCCTATGCGTCTTGGTTGCTAAACGAGGACACCTGTTTGTGGGAATCGCCAGTACCGTACCCAACGGATGTTGGAACAGAAGAAAACCCCAAGCGTTACTCATGGGATGAGGCCACAACCTCGTGGGTGGAGATAGCGTGAAACTTATCAAACTAACTAACGCCGCCAAAGGCCGCATCGGTGAGGGTCTGATTATCAACACAGACCTGATTGCGTCAATCTTCCAGCACACCCAAGAAGACGGCACAGAGGTTCGTGTCTGCTACGGCATGAACGGCAACTCTTGGGAGGTGGCAGAGAGTTTCGATGAGATTATGGACATGGTTAAAGCCGAGTGTTAGGGAATGAATCTTGTCAGATTTAGACCCGATTATCAGTACCGCAAAGGCGGCAACTAAGAGTATTAAATCTGCTATCGAGTCGGGCAGAGAGGTCAGTTCGGCAGTTGAATCGATTCAAAACTTTGGAATGGCGGAGGTCAAAGCCCGTCATGCTTTCAAGGCAGTACGTAGTAGGCAAGAAGGTGAAATCACAATTATGACCGCTATGGCGGAGTGGCGCAGGCTAGACCAGATTCGCCGCATGGAGTTGGAAGTAAAAGATTTTCTGATCCAGCAGTTTGGGCAGTTCAAGGGCGAGGAAGAGTTCGAGAAGGTCAAAAAGATTAAAGAAGACATGATGGCCCGTCATGCCAAAAGCAAAGATGCACTGGGCAGGGATGTAGAGAAGTTACGTGAGTTGCAGATTATCTGTGTGATTCTGGCGTTCTTGATAGTCACTATTTATTACATCATGAAGGGTCATCTGTAATGGCTGAGAAACTAAACGCTAATGACACGCTTTCAAAGGTGCTGGCGTATGTTGACTCGCCGTTTAAACTCTTTGCCATGATCATGATGGCGGTGCTGGCCTTTGGTGGTTGGATGCTGTATGACAACAAAGACCTGATCGTAGGCACCTACAAAGAACACCAGAAGTTACCAGACATTGTAGAAGACCGGGTTGAGGATGCTGTAGCCCACTTATTTAAGACCACGGGTGCGACTACCGTGGCGGTGTTTAAGGTAAACCCCCTACTTGGAACCCGGGTGCAGTATCGGGCGTATACCAAGGAAGGCAGGGACAAGACGAACGACGGGCTGGATGTAGGACTCTTTACCACCAACCAAGCCAACAATCAGGACGTAGTGGCGCTGATGGCAGGCACCATACCTTGCGGGGAATATAAGGCGGCACAGTCAGAGATTGGCCTTTGGTACATCGAGAAGGGTATGCGGTTTGGGTGCAGGATTAGTGTCCCGCCTGAGCCAAGTAGGTTCATAGGACAGATTACCGTGGGCTGGGCAACTCCACCCGCTGATTTAGACCAAACCCGGGCGATGCTTAATATCGCCGCAACCATGCTTTCAAGGAGTAAGAAATAATGTTACCCATAGCCGCACTGCTGTCCATCGGTGAGAAGGTTCTAGACAAGGTTCTGCCCGACCCAGAGGCTCGTGCCAAGGCGCAGGCCATGCTTATAGAGATGCAACAAAAGGGTGAACTTGCCAAACTCCAAGCGGACATGAACGAGCAAGACAACCTGACCAAACGGGCTGAGGCTGACATGAAGTCGGACTCGTGGTTATCTAAGAACATCCGGCCTATGACGCTTATCTTTATTCTAGTGACCTACACCGTCTTTGGGATGATGAGCGCTTGGGAGATTGAGGTTAACAATAACTATGTAGAACTCTTGGGTCAGTGGGGGATGCTGATTATGTCCTTCTATTTTGGCGGACGTACCCTTGAGAAGATCATGGACATGAAGGCCAAGCAAAAATGAATCTGACGGCTAACTTCACCCTTGAAGAACTTGTCAAGAGTGAGACGGCTCTGCGGCATGACATGGACAACACACCCGGGGAGACTGAGATTGCTAGTCTTAAAACACTCTGTGAAAAGGTACTTCAGCCCGTTAGAGACCACTTCCAAACCGGAGTCAAGGTCAACTCAGGCTTCCGCCATCCCGAAGTTAATGCAAAGGTGGGAGGCTCCAAAACGTCCGACCATTGTAAAGGACAAGCCGCTGACATTGAGATTCCCGGTACCCCCAACGCAGACCTAGCCGTGTGGGTTATGGACAACCTTGACTACACCCAGTTGATCCTTGAGTTCTACACTCCCGGTGTGCCGGATTCGGGCTGGGTTCATGTCTCCTACGACCCTGCTAATCTTAAGAAGCAGAACCTAACGGCTACTAAAAAAGATGGTAAAACGGTGTATTTAAACGGACTGGTTGCCTAAATGGGCTTATCAAAACTTCAATTTAAACCCGGACTAAACCGAGACCAGACTAATTATGCTGGTGAGGGCGGCTATTACGAGTGCGACAAGGTTCGCTTTCGGTCAGGGTTTCCTCAAAAGATCGGCGGCTGGCTGCGCTACGGTACGTTCACATTGGCGGGTGTCTGCCGTCAGATGTATAACTACATTTCAAGTTTCTCTGACAACATTCAAGTATTAGGTACTAATGCCAAATTGTATCTAGATATTGGAACAAACCTTGTAAATATTACCCCGCTTAGAGCGTCAAACCCTACATACACAACCACGGCTACAGATAACTGCTTTACCACGGTCAACGGCTCCACAACAGTCACAGTTACGATTACTGGGTGTACAGCAGTTGTAGGAAATTATGTAGAAATATCAGGTGCTGTGGCTACAAGAGGAATCCCGGCTTCAGAGTTAAATACAAATCACGAAATATTAACGGCACCAACAGTCGATACTTTTACTATTGCAGTAACTACTCCCGCTACAAGTTCAGGCACAGGCGGAGGCACGGCTATTGTTGTTTCCTTTGAAATTAATGTTGGCCCTGCAACTACTACTTACGGTTATGGTTGGGGTGCCGGTGCTTGGAATGCTGGTGCTTGGGGGGCAAGTTCTCTAGTCCCGGTTAAAATATTCCAACAAGATTGGTTTATAGATAACTTTGACAATGATGTAGTTGCCAACATACGAGATGGCGCTATTTATTACTGGGAATACAACGGATCTTTTAACACAAGAGCAGTTCTTCTTTCTTCATTAGCAGGAGCAACCGATGTCCCAACTGAAGCGACTCAAGTTCTTGTGTCCCAGAATGACAAGCATCTTTTGTGCTTTGGGAGCACTCCTTATGGCGGTGGTTCTTTTGACCCCCTTCTTATTAGGTGGGCTAATCAGGACGAGCCTACAAACTGGACTCCGCTTCCGACAAATACGGCAGGCTTTATTAGGGTATCTCGTGGATCAAGGATTGTACGGGCGCTACCCACCCGCCAAGAAATCTTAGTTTGGACAGACTCGCACCTGTACTCGTTGCAGTTTACTGGCACCACCGATGTGTTCTCCTTGCAGGAGTATGCAGACAACATCTCCATCATGTCCCCACGGTCTTGTATATCGGCTAACAACGTGACTTACTGGATGGGGCAGGATAAGTTCTATGCTTACTCAGGGCGGGTTGAAACGCTGCCTTGCACAATCCGTAACTATGTTTTCCAAGACTTTAACTACGATCAAAACGAGCAAGTAGTCTGCGGAACCAACGAACAGTGGCATGAGGTCTGGTGGTTTTACCCAAGTTCTACGGCACAGTCTAATGACCGTTACGTCATCTATAACTACCTTGAGCGTATTTGGTACTACGGCAATCTTGCTAGGACGGCTTGGCTAGATAGCCCTTCTCGCCGGTATCCACAGGCTGTGGGTGGCTCTTTTATCTATAACCATGAAGAGGGTTTAAACGACGATACCTCTGCAATGACTTCGTTTATCACAACTAATGACTTTGATATTGGTGATGGCGATAACCTACTTTTAATTAAAAGAATAATTCCTGACGTTGACTTCAACGGGTCTACTGCGACGACTCCTAAAGTAATGATGACTATGAAGCCACGTAACTTCCCCGGATCTAACTACAGCAGTACCAATGAGCCAGATGTCGAGCGGTCAACCACGGTGCCGATTGAGCAGTACACCGAGCAGATATTTATCCGTGCCCGTGCCCGTCAGATGGGGTTTAAGATTACTTCTGAAGATTTAAATGTGCAATGGCAGTTAGGTGCGCCAAGACTTGATGGCAGACCAGACGGTAAGAGATAAGCATGGCGTTAGAGAAATTCCGTGCCTCCCCAATACCGCTACCGCCTGTGGAGTACGATCAGGCTCATATGTCCCAACTCATTCGGATGTTGGGTATTTACTTTGCACAGTTAGATTCTCTTACCCCTAACCAAGCGCAGTCATATCGGGCAGATCAGTTTATCGGTGGGCAGTACCGTGGCACCGACTTCGTAGGTGGGTTTTTTAAAGGTCTGGGTAATGGCATGGAGTACCCATATGCCATGCTAATGTCAGATCAGGATCAAAGTTCGGCAGGGGTAACGTCTGAGAACCTGATTTCCTACAATACGCCTGTATTTGAAAATGGCATATTTGTAGAAAGCAACACTCGACTGAGGTTTCAGTACGCCGGTCAATATTTGATTATTGTGAACTGTCAGTTTACAAACCGTGGTAATACCGCTGCTGAATTTGAGATGTGGGCTAAAGACAAGGGTGTTAACTATCCCTTAAGTAATACCCGGTTTGACATTCCAGCCCGCAAAAGCGCATCAATCTATAGCCATGTGGTTGCTGTCATTAACGGTATTTTTACGATAAATGACCCAGAGACAGATTATCTTGAGATTGCTTGGTGGTCAGACTCCACGGATGTTTATCTTGAGCACTACGCCGCAGGGACTAGCCCAACCCGCCCTGAGATTCCGTCAGTCATTTTGACGGCTAACTTTATATCAGCCCTACCCCCGGCGTTTTTATTTCCCAAACCAGATGATTTGATCTTGGCTGGCGTTGCCCCAAGTCTGCTTCGTGGTGTACCCCGGACTCCCCCGGTGGCATCTTTAGTGTTGGCAGGAGCCGCTCCAACCGTGACAATTGCGTAACTATCTAGGATAATCGTCATATGAACGGTTTAAACGCTTACCCCCGATCAATCCCCAGATTCCAATCTGGGGGTAGTACTGGGTTTTCTATTGGAACCGCCCCCGATACAAGTGGGGTATTAGATACGGCTTTTAGTCCCATATCAGGAACCCCAGTTGCAAATACACCGGTTGGGACGTTTGGCGTTAGTCCAGCGACAATTGCTGGAATTGCTGTCCCCGGACTTGCTGCTCCTTTGGGTGTTATTGGCCTTGGTAAAATGGCAATTGACGCTTTTAATCAAAAGCAAGATCCAGCCCCAATAGACGAGGCTCAGATTGATGCGTATTCCCCCCCTCCACCGGGGATTGCAATTGGGGCACCGGCAGGAGTTTCTGTTCAAGGAATTTCTCCGGGTGCCACGGCTCCCGGCCCGGCTCAGGACGTTCTAGACGCAATGATTGCTAATTTTGCAGAAGAACAAGCACAGGAACAGGCTGAAGCCCAAGAAGCACAAACCGCCGCTACAGTTGCGGCTACAGCAGATGCTGTTGATGCCGATGCTGGCGCTACTGCCGCCGCTAATGCCGCCGCCGCTACAAGTGGGAATCAAGGGGGTAGCAATCAAGGAGCCTCAAATGAAGGTGTTGGGGGTTACAGCACTGAGGCTACCGTAGGGGTTGATGCAAATGATGCTCCCGGTGATGGTGGCCCTAGCGGTGATGGCCCAAGCAGTAGCACTAGCGGTACAGGTACAGATACAGGAGCCGCCGAGGGTGGGTGGCGTATGGGTGGTCAAGTTATGAGTTATCAACAAGGTGGACAAATTATGAATTACGCACAAGGCGGCGAGGCTTATGGTCGAGGTGGCGACTCGATGTTGGTTCATATGAACCCACGTGAAGTTGCAGGATTACAGGCCCTAGCCCGTTCAAACGGAACGAGCATGACCATTAACCCCAATACGGGTTATCCCGAAGCGTTCAACCTCAAAGCGCTGCTACCAGCCTTAATTGGACTTGGTTTAAACGCATTTGCCCCGGGAGTCGGATCTGCGGTTGGTCAAGCATTAGGAACTAGCAGTGCAGTCGGTACTGGCGTTGCCGTTGGTGGTGCCACCGCTCTAGGTACAGGAAGCCTCAAGAAGGGCATTATGGCTGGTCTAGGCGCTTATGGCGGGGCTGGTTTAGGTGAGGGGTTAGCAGGGTCTGGATTGGCTGGAACGCCACCACCAACACCCGGAATGGAAGGAGTGGCTGGATCTGGATTGTCTACAACCCCACCCCCAACAGACCCCTCTTTGGTTGGGAACCAATACTCTTTGTCTTCTGGTAAACCGTCTGGTTTTGATTTTAAAACCGGAGAAACTGCTAGGAGTTTAACTACCCCGACAAGTTTTACAAGCGCTAATATGGGAACAGGGGTTACAACTCCTTCTGTTTTCCCGCCACAGCCAGAAGTGTATGAAGTCATGGGCGCATCCCCCGGCGGTACAGGCGCAACTGTTTCTCCAAGCACTACTATGTCTAGTGTTACCAAACCCGGGCTAACTACCGGTCAAGCGTTTAAATACGGGTCAGCCGCTTTAACTCCAGCCTTGCAACCGGAGCCATTTGAGCCTCCAAAATCAACAGCCATGATTCGCCCGTATGACTTTGAATACAACCCAGATACTGGGGCTTATGACAGACCAGCCGGGGATACAAGCGAAGCCGCATACTTTAGTCCGACTTTCACCGCTCGTGATCCATATTTAGCGGCGGCAGGAGGTGGTCTCATGGATTCTATGCGTAGCGTAAACTTTGACAAAGAAGACGACTACTACGCTGCTGGTGGTCTGACAGCGTTTAAACAAGGTGGTCGTCCTAAGTCCCGTCCTCTGATGGGAGAGGATTACTACAGGTTTATGGGTCGTGATGACACCATGCTTGGAACAGCAGAGAAGAACTTTGCAGGCGGCGGGACTCCTCGATTTCTGTCAGGAGGCGGGGACGGCATGAGTGATGACATCCCAGCCGTGATTGGCGATAAACAGCCTGCCCGTCTTGCTGACGGAGAGTTTGTAATTCCTGCCGATGTGGTGTCTCATCTAGGTAATGGATCTAGCAAAGCAGGCGCAAAAAGACTATATGAAATGATGGCTGATATTAGAAGAGAACGTACAGGAACCAAGAAACAGGCTCCTGCAATCAAGCCAAGCAAATTCATGCCAGCATGAGTTATGAGATAACAATAGAGAAGTTTGCTAGTACTTACAAAGAATTAGAGCCTTTATATAGACAGCATTACTCAGAAATGACTGATAGGTTGGAGGAGGCTGGAGTTGAAGTCTCTCCTTACAATCCAAGGCTTGATGAGTATATAAAGGCAAGTGAAGGTGGTTGGCTTTTAACTTTTGTACTAAGACATGAGGGAAATGTTTGCGGTTATAGCAACGTGTACATAACGAACGATATGCACAATCAAGACCTAATTGCCCAAGAAGATACCGTTTTTGTTCTTAAAGAACACCGAAATGGCATGGGCAAAAGGCTGATTAACTTCGTTCATGAGGAATTAAAACGTCGTGGTGTAAAACGTTTAAACATTACGACAGCCACTGATTTGCGTGTATCAAAACTTTTATCTCGTATGGGCTACAAACACACTGCCCATGCGATGACTATCACTTTTTAAGGACAAGACCATGTGCTCTTCTTCGCCCCCGCCAGCCCCAAGTAATATTACGCAGACGACCATACCGGAATATGCCAAGCCATATGTTGAAAGACTATTAGGCAAGGCAGAGGCCGCTACTGAGTCTCCTTATCAGACTTATGGCGGTCAAAGGGTAGCGGGTCAGAGCGCTGAACAAAAGGCTATTACCCAGAACATCCTTTCTCAAACCCAGCCCGGACAATTTGCCGCCGGTACAGGAATAGCAGGAGCGGGTGGTTTAAGTGCCTTGGGTGCCGGTTCTCAGTACATGGCTATGGCTACCGATCCTGCGGCACAGCAAGCCTTTATGTCCCCGTATATGCAGAACGTGGTTGAACTGCAAAAGCAAGAAGCAATCCGTGATGCTCAAAAAGGACAGTTGGGGCAAAACTTAGCCGCCGCTCGTCAGGGGACTTACGGCGGTGCCCGTCAGGTTCTTGCCGGGACAGAACGTGAGCGCAATTTACAAGAGCAACTGGCTAAGATTCAAGCCGCTGGCTCTCAGTCGGCTTATGATCAAGCAGTTAAGGCACAGCAGTTTGCAACTCAAGCCGGTATTCAAGGTGCTCAAGCCGCCACTCAAGCAGGGGCTACGTTAGGGCAGTTGGGTATAGGTCAACAGCAGACCTTTGGGGATCTTGCAAAACTGCAATCAGCCGCCGCCGCACAAGATCAAGCCGAGCGTCAACGTGCCTTGGACTTGCAGTATCAAGACTTCATCACCCAACAGCAGTACCCGTATAAACAACTTGGCTTTATGTCAGATATCCTCCGGGGTAGTTCAAACCTAGCCGGTACGGGTGGTAAGACTGTTTACGAACAGCAACCAAGTCTTTTGTCCCAAATCACTGGGCCGGGATTATTGGGTCTGGGTTTATATAGAGAGATGAACAGATGAACCTTATTGAAATCTCTAACCAACTAAAGGATGTTCCTGACCAGTTCCTGATGAAGGAAGTTCAGGCTCCTAGCGGTGCTTATCCTTCTTACTTGGTAATTTCTGAACTCACCCGCCGTAAGCGGATGCGGGAAAGCGCCCTGAAAGAAGCCCCCCAAACAACGGTGGCACAGGACTTGGCAGACCCGGGCAGAGAACAGCGTCAGATGGCTATGGCACAAGCAGCCCAGCAAATGGCTGCACCTAGTTTAAACGCAGGCTTGGCAGCAGCGCCGCAGGCAATGGAATCTTTGGCGGCTCAAGACGCTATGGGAACCACCCCCCCTGAAATGATGATGCCAGCCCAAGGTATGGCTGCTGGTGGAGTTGTATCGTTTAAACAAGGTGGAGACGTAGTCCACAGGTTTAGTCAGGGTGATTTTATAAATCTGCCCATTTACAGAGAACCGAGTAGCGAACCGGCTGGAAGCATGGGAGAACTGTTCTCCAACATGATTCCATCCATGAGCACATTAACAGATGTGGAGCGTCGGATTGACCCCGTCACCGGAAGACCAATTACATTGGGTGAATACCTGCGCCTTCAAGACGAGCGTCGTGTTACCGCCGCACGTAATCAAGTTCCTGCCGCAGTTGCTCCTGCCGTTGCTAAGGCCGCTCCAACTGCCGCTCCGGGTGCTGCTCCAAGTGTTGCCCCGGCACCTGCAATACCGCCGTTTGTTATGGCTCCGTATAGACCTCGTGATATTGCTCAGCCCACGCTCCCTACAGAGCCTACTGAGCAACAGTTAAATAGAGCGGTTGCATCAAGACAGGCAAAGTATAAGGAAGACGTACCTTTCCGTCTTGGTTATCTAGAGAAAGAAATGGCTGATCGAGCCAAAGAAATGGCTGGTCGTAGAGAATCTAATATCAATGAAGCCCTGATCCAAGCCGGTCTTGGAATCATGGGTTCTAAGTCACCACGGTTCTTACAGGCTGTGTCCGAGGGTGGTACAGCAGGACTAAGAGCATATCAACAGGGTACCAAAGACATTCGTGCTAGCGAGGATTTACTTCGTCAGTCTAAGATTGACTACAACAAGGCACAGATGCTTTATGACCAAGGTAACTTTAATGAGGGTGACAAAGCAAGACAGCAAAGTATTGATGAATACAAGCGTGGTATGGAAAGGGCTAACACTCAAGACGCTATGATCACTAGAAGAATAGCCACTGAGCAACAAGACCGTGCTAACTATTTGGCAGATCAAAGACTTGCTTTAGAACTGTCAGAAAGACCGGCAAGGATGGGTCTACTTCAGGCTCAAACAGAAAATGCATTGAGAGAGCGTCAACCAAAACCAATAGATGCTTTGGAAATGCAACAAACAAGAAGTCAAGCATTGAGAGAGTTAAATATTAAAAAAGATGAAAATTTAACTCCTGCTCAAGAAAATCTTATAAGAACAAGAATGGCTGAAATTTTTAGAGAAAGAAATATAGTTTACAACCCAAGAACGACAGCACCATTAGTAAGAGGCTCACCGGAAACAGCGGCTAGATAATGGCTTATCAAATTCAATTACCGGACGGAAGTCTGGGGTGGATTGATGACAGCGTTCCTCAGTCTAAGGCTCTTGAGGTTGCTAAAAGGGTCTACCCAGATGCCTTTCCTGCCCCTCCGGGCATAGGGCAACAAATTCTTGGCCTCCCGGCAGAGATCGGTAAGGGTTTTGTCCGTGGGCTAACGGTTGATCCTATCTCTGGTGCCGCATCCACTGTTTACACGGGTGCTCGTGCCGCTGGTGCAGACCTGACTCCGTTTGAAAAGACTGCCTTTGGTAAAGGTCTTGCCTCGGCTCAGACCGCACTGGCTCCAAGTGATGAAGGTTTGGTTACCCAGTTTGGTAGCGGTCTTGGTTCCCTGCTTTCTTTCATCCCGGGCGGTCTCTTAAAGGGTGGTATTGGCCTTGCTACTAAGTTAGGTCAGGCCGGTGGTGTTGGCGCAGAAGAGGCTAGATCCCGTGCTGAACAAGCCCGCCTAGAAGGGCAGGCAGACGCTACAGCAGGGCAGGAGTTTGCGTCTCAACTAGGTGGTGGAGTAGTTGGATTTAGTGAATTAGCGCCAGTTAGATTACTAACCAAGCCTATCGAACAGATTCTTCGTGGGGTTCCCAAGTCTCAGGCTGACCTGATTGCACCGGGACTATTTAATAGCGCAAAGAGGATGGTTGCTACCGGCGGGGTAGAAGGTCTCCAAGAGGGCATGGCAAACATCGCCCAAGACCTTATCGCCAAGGGTATCTATAACCCCAATCTAGAGGTAGGTGAATCTGCACTTGGTGATGCCGCTATGGGCGCATCGATTGGTGCCTTTGCTCAGGGTGCTATTGAGTTGGCTACCCGTGGTAAACGGGGTCAGTTATACGAGCAACTTAAGACACAAGAGAGATTAAAAGAAGAGGCTGAACAACAAAGGATTGCACAGCAACAGCAGGCAGTTATTGCCGCCCAAGAGCAAGAGAAGATGGGTCAGGCTATGGGAGCCTTGGGTGCTACGCCTCAGATAGATCCCGCTACAGGAAAGCCTGTTCTATTGCTTGGTGCCCCAGCCAAAGAAGTTAACTTACAAGACCCATTGGGTATCCGGTTTGACGCAAACGACCTCAGCCCCAAGGTTGTCAACGATATCAACAAGGCACGTAAAGAGCGTGGTTTGCCTGCGATTGACCAGTTTACGGTTGAGGATCTCTATGACCTTGCACCGAATAAGAACGCTATTAGTGAACTGCTTGGCAGGAAGATTGGGTATGACGAATCCGTATCAGTCACCCCTAGAAATATCTTCGACATTGCTGTTTCTAAGAATATTGATGTTCAAGACCCCGGGTTTGCAGAATTCTTAACCCGCACAACAGGAACTCCTGATATTAGGAGGATGACCCCTCAGCAGTTGTTTGCGGCGCAACAATCCATTTCTGCTTTGCCTGACTTTACAGAGTTAACAAAACTCCCCACAGGAAGTATTGCAACGGTTTTTGATGAAAAAACATACAACAAGACAATTAATGATCTCAAGAAAACCGTTCTCAACACTGGGCCACTGGGAAAAGAGGCTACGGTTCAGGAGATTATGGACTTCTCGGGGCTTACGAAACCTCAAGATGCGGAGCGTTTACTACAGACGGCGATTCAACGTGGTGATTTATCTGCCTCTCCCACTAGGGGGACTGTAGGGACTAGTATCAATATCTCTGTCCCGTTCGTTCCCAAGAGCGTGGTTCCGGGGCCAGACATTCGCCGTGGCGATTTCATGGAGTCTGAGAATGTTGGTTACGACATTGTCTCGGAAGATGGAACGTTTAAACAATTCCGTCCCACTCTGGGCGCTGCGGAGGATTTGGTTGCCAAAGCCAATCAAAACCGTGAGACCAAGGTTGCCCGGATAGCCGGTGAGATCGACAGAGTCTCCTCAGGTATTGAGTTAGATAAGCAAAGACTAGGCCAACTTCAAGAGGTTGGGGAAGAAGGTTCTGCCGAGTACAAGAGACTTCAAGCCAAGATCCAGAAGCAGGAAGTCAACTTAGGCAATTTAAACAGCAAGATTCAGTCTGTCTCCCAGCCCTTGCAAATCAAGGCCAAGGATAAGCCTAGGTCTCGTACCGGCTATACCCTATTTGATAACGGCAAACCGATTGGCACCTATCCCACCAAGGAAAAGGCTGACATTGCCGCTATCCAAAGTCTGGGTGATGAGCAGTTAGATGGGGTAATTAATGCCGCCCCAAGGTCTGATGTAGAGGGTGCCCTAGAGGAACCGTTTGGTAAGCAACAACTCCCGACAGGCACTATCCGAGGTGCCACCCCACGTCGTTTATACATTGAGGCGACCAGAGAGAAAGAGCGTCGGTTTAGACAGCAAGCCGGTCTTCCTCCCCTTGCCGCACCTGTAGAGATCAAAATCACCGGAGACGCACAAGCGGCGGCTGAGAAACTTCGTGCTATTGGACTTACCGTCCGCTTCATGCCCGAGGTTGAGAAGGAAGTACCCGAGATCAACAAACGTCTGCGGGCAATTTTGGACAAGTTGGGATTGCAGGAAGTACGTTTAAACATCATTGAAAGCCTTTCGGTTAAAGGGTTCATTATTGATGGCCCGGACGGCAAGCCGATGGCCTTTTACCCCCAGCCCCAAGCAGGCACCCCGAAGTTCAAAGAAGTCATGGCAGTCCTCAAAGATGCCAAGGCAAAGGGTTTAAACGTCAGGGAAGGCGTGTCTTCTGCCAACGGCTCCTATGTAGCCCAACTCATTGAGATTGCCCTAGATTCGGCAAACCCAATCCGTGCCACACGTCACGAGGCACTCCATGCCCTAAGAGACTTGGGCTTCTTTACTAAAGAACAGTGGTCTGTCCTTGAAAACAAGGCTAAGTCTGAATGGATGAAGAAGTACAACATCGCCCAACGGTATGGTGGTCTTGACTACGATTCTCAGATAGAAGAAGCAGTCGCTGATGCCTTCTCAGACTTTGATCAGACTCAGCCCCCTGCGGGATTGGTTGGGGTTCTCTTCCGTAAGATCAAGACGTTCTTTGAGGCTTTGGGTAATGCGTTCCGTGGCTCTGGCTTCCAGACCGCAGCCGACGTGTTTACACGGGTTGAAGAAGGAGGTTTAACTAGACCAGATGCGTCAGTTGCTGGGGAGAAAAAGTATTCGCTTGAAGCAAAAGAGGCAATGCTTGAAGCACGTAGGGCAGCCGCTGGTAAATTTAATCAAATTGACCCGCCACAGTCTTTGATTGATTTGTATCGTCGTGTTCAAGTGGCTGATGAGCAAGTAAGTGTTGGTGGTTATAGTCGAGCCAAGACAGCAGCGACCAAACTTGGAAATCGTTTAAACCGTGAAATGACAGTCTTTGCCCGTCAGGCATTGGGAAGAGAACCAAAATATATCGACATTGGAGAATTAAGTTCACGACTTAATCAGTTTGTCGATCCAGACTTTATTGGCGAAAACAAATACTCATTGAAGGCTCCAGAGTTTGAGCAAACCGCAGACGTAACTCCACTTGGAATCCAACAGGCACGGATCTATGAAAAAGAACTTGAAGCACTAATTAAGAAGATTGGTGACCGGATTGTAGGAATGAAATCGGGAGAGACACTAGATAACGTTCGCAAGGCGGTCAAGAAACTTCAAAGTTACACGGCTCAAGGACTTAAGGGCAAAGAATGGTACGAGAACTCTGCCAAGGCTGTATTGGATGGCTTTAATGGCGATCCGGTGCTGGCTGAGAAATTCTTCCAAATCATTGCTATCACCTCTGCCAATACTGAAGTATCGGCTAACTTTACTAAAGCCTCAAAGGCATGGGAACAATTTGCCACAGGAAAGCCAATCAAAGTTGGTACGGGCAATGAAAACAAGAAGATTGATGCTCTTCTAAACTTTGGTGAGGATTGGGAAGGACGCAAGACCAATACCTTTTACACTAATCTTATGGAAGCGATGGACGGGAAAGACTCAGGTCGATCCACTATTGACCTTCATATGACTCGGATGTTGTTTGATAAAGATGCTCCGACTGATGCCCAATACATACTTGCTGAGAACATGGTTCGACTGTTGGCTTCTAAGATTGGAATACCAGCACGTCAGGTTCAAGCCGCTTCATGGGTTACTCAGAAGGCTAAGTCTATTTTTGATGACTACCGCAAAAAGGGTTGGAAGAAAAATTTAAACGATGACCAGTTGCGTGAGTTTGCGTTTGAACGGGCTGTAACTGACTACTCTCACTTGATGAAGGCTCGGATCAAAAAACTACCCGTTTCTGAAGCCATGAAAGAGTTGTCATCCAATATCCGTTCTCGGGTTCAGAACATCACCGGAGAGGTAATTCCTTCAGTCAAAACTGAGATGTCTGAAGTTGAACAACTTGCGTTTAAAAACAAGGAAAAACTGACCAAAAAGATTGCCAAGTCAGACATGATTCAGAACATTGCTAATAATCTTGGTATTACTAGCAAAGTTCGGATAACAGTTGGGTCGGGTGCTTACGCAGGGAAGGTCAATCCTAATCTAATCGTCCAAGTTGTTAACGACGATCCTGTCGTGGCACAACAAGATTCATTGGATCTGGCAAATGCCATGTCCTATGTGTTTAAACAAGATTCTACGCCGTTCTTCCGGGCTGACCCAGCATTGCTTGAACAAGATCAACTTGGATACGGATTTAAGTTTGCTTCTCCTCTAACTCCAGCCCAACAAAAAAATATCCTGTCTTTTCTGACCAACAAATTTGGAGAAAATGTAGGGTTTACAAAGGTTCGTGCGAACGAAATAGTTATAATTAACTATCGTGGAGCAGACGGAACTCCGTTCCTAGCAAGCGACACGGACTTTATTATCGGTCTTGATGAAGTTCGCAATGACATCAATTCCATTTCGCCAATAGAGTCCCAAGAAGTCTTTGGGGCGCAATCGGAGTATCCATATCATGAATGGGAAACAGAGCCTACTGGAATTAGCATTATCCAAGGGATTCAAGATCGCAGACCCCAACTCCCCAATATACAAAGAGGGCTTGACAATCTCCGTGAATCCTTCGTTGCAGATGTTAGGCAATCAATCAGAGAAACTGGACAAGAACCCAAATTCTCCCTTAGATCTGATGAACTTATCGGTAGATCCGGCATTGGCGGCGGTGTCTCAATACGAGAGCAACAGCCAAGCGCCCAATCCTACGATGCCGTCCACTACGGAAAGCAACGAGTAAATAACCTAGCCGGTTCCATGTATGGAACTGGCATCAAGGGCGCAGAAACACAGCGTCTTTCTGAATCGGATGACCCCCGTATACGTGAACGGGCTTATTTCTACATTCCTTATTCCAATGGACGTATGCCAATGCCCGAAGCAGGTCTGGGCAACGAAGTCCACATACAACGTTTAAACAATCTACTAGGCCCCAGCCCGGAGGCGCAAGCCTTGTCAAGGGCGGCTCGTACCCCTGACGGACAGTTCGATGCCAACGCATTTGAATCCTCTGTGATTGATGCAGGCTACGATGGGTATGCCATACCGGATATGGGTATGGCTGTTGTGCTTGGGGCAGATGTCCCTGTACAGCCCCGTGGCACCCGTCAGGAAATAGAAGAGCGTACCGAAAAAGACAAGATCCAAATTGGTGACCGTAAGTATTCTTTACGTTCCCCCGAAACGCCTGAGTTTAAGAAATGGTTTGGCAATAGCAAAGTTGTTGATGACAATGGCAAGCCTTTGCTTATGTATCACGGAACTCCTAGTTTTGAAGGTTATGTCTTCAAACCTTTTGAAACCAAAAATCGAGCGGGAAACATTGACGGCTATTACTTCACATCAAGCGTTGACGATGCAAATGACTACGCAGGATTGGAAGAAGGGGCAGAGGTCATTCCTGCTTATCTGAGTATTAAGAATCCGTATGTGCCGGGAGAAAGTCCCGTCACAAAAGCAATGCGTGACCAATATTTCAAAGAAATGGTTGCGGCTAATAAACACATGAGCGATGAACGTGCAAAAGAGTACGCTCAAAGCAAAATGTATTATCTTGACAGAAATGGCATTCCTTTAATAAATGCTATTGGAAACGATGGTTCGGCTTTCCAGCGAATCATTAAAGCCGGTGGTTATGACGGTTATCAGGACGGCATTGGAAGTAGGCATTTTGTTGCTTTTGAATCAAATCAAGTCAAATCTGCCATCGGTAACGTTGGCACATTCGCCCGTGATAACAATGACATTCGTTATTCCATAGCACTTGGGGCGATTGAACCATCCACATCTTTGATTCCTGATGTTGGCGGTAATCCCAACGGTATTCTTGGTTTCATGCCCGATAGACTTGGTGGCAAACCTATTCGTATGTTAGTAGGTACGCACAATGATCTAGTGCCTGAGTTAGATAACGAGCGGATGCGCCGTCCTCAGTCCTACGGTGCCAACCACATATTGAATCGTGTATTGTCTGACCCCTCCCGCATCCCCGGTGGTGCGGAGGAATTGCTTGAGAAGATTGTAAAGACCGCCCAAACGACGGCACAGAAATACAATCGAATCTTCAAAGAAGGCAATATGTTCATCATCTATGACGGCAGAAACTCTTTAATTGTTTCTCCCGAAGAAGATGCAATGTCTATCGTGACAATGTACGTACAGAATCAGCCTGAGCGCCGGTATGGAAATGCTGTGTTCTCGGGTCGTGCGCCGTCCATGCCACAAGAGTTTGTTGAGCCTATCCGTGGAATGGATGTGGTGGCAGGCGAAGGCCGGGTTCAGATAAAGCCATCTGAGGTTAAGGTAATCAAGCCATCCAAGGTTCTTGAGGTTTCCCCGGTCACAGAGATGGCACCTACCAAGGCAGGAAAAATTAGTATTAAAAAGCCAGTTAATAAATATTCTTTAGCATTGCCAAAAGAATCAGTTGATGATTTCTTTGCTACAACCGAGCGTTTGGAAGAACCCGAAGGCGTACAAATTATTCGTGAAAATTGGATTGGTGGTGTAGCGGGTATTGGTGACCGTGATTCTGCGTACAATTTAAAACGTGTATACGGTGGCCCTGAATACATTCAATCTGTTCAAGATTTGATTCGTGAAAACTTTGGGGACTCATTCAAAGGTTATCGTTTGATGTCTCAAGATGAATTATCAGAACTTGAGTCCGGAGCAATGGGAACACAACTTGCTTCTTTTACTTTAGACCCAATGGTTGGTTTGAGATTTTCAAGTCTTCCAATGTACGCAAGAAAGCCAAAAGGTGAATTGGTTGTTGTTGAGATGGATTTAACTCCTGAACACGTCCAAATGATTGGACACATTCCGGAGAAAGAAATAGTAATTGATTATGGTGTTGGATATAACACAGAAGAAATTAATGCTTATGCTTCACCATATAAAGCAGAAAAATTTTCTATCAGAGATGAGTTTAAACCTGTTGATACTTCCGCACCAAAATTTAAAAAGTTTTATCAAAACAGTGTCTTGGTAGATGAATCAGGAAATCCAATAGTTCTGTATCACGGAACCACTAAAGACATTGAATCTTTCAAGGTTGGGAAAGAAGGTGGTTCGTTAGGTAATGGTATTTATCTAACTCCATCTCAAGATTTTGCTGACGAATACGCAAAAGAAGAGGGTGGAAATGTTATCCCTGTCTATGCTCATATAACCAATCCTCTTATTATTGATGGATCTATTTCTAGAGATCCAATGATAGAAGCCTTGGTAAAACTTGGAGTTGACCGAGATAAAGCAGACCAGATTGTAGAAAAAGCCTATGAAGATAAAGGCTACATTACAAACGAAGTTAAGAGCAGGGCAACGAAACAGGGATTTGATGGAATATTGCAGTACAAGGATGGAAATTTAACTGAGTTAGTTGCTTTTTCTCCAAATCAAATCAAGTCTGCTGTAAGCAATACTGGTGAATTTGATCCTTCTGATAAGCGTATTCAGTATTCTCTTGTAGAACCAATCGACACAGATACGGCACAACGTATCCCACAGAATACATTCAATGTTGATCCCAATACATCTAGGGATAACTTAATCTATCTGTTGCAAAACAAGCAGATTGACTTAAAACGGGTGATCGATGGAATCCGTAGCGCAGGAAAAGACATTGCCGACAAATGGAATGCATACCTGAAAGAGGAACTTTTCCACGGACGTTCTGCTACACGGATAAAATTCTTTATGGATCGGGAACTTCAGCCGTTGCTCAAGAAGATGGAAAGTGCAGGCATATCTCTTGATCAGATGGATGAGTATCTTCTTGCCCGTCATGCACCTGAGGCTAACTCCTACATCAGATCAATCAATCCTGATCCAAATGCTAATGCCGGGATGTCTGATCAAGAGGCGGCTAACTATATGAACTCTCTACCTGCCCCACGACGTGCGGCACTTGAGAGGATCGCTAAAGATGTAGACGCAATCACCAAAGGCACCCGTCAATTGATGGTGGACTACGGTCTTGAAGATCAAAAGACTATTGATACATGGGAAAGAACGTATAAGAAGTACGTTCCTTTGTTCCGTGAGGAGACTGAAGGTAACCCGATCAGTACTGGTCGTGGCTATCAGATCCGTGGATCAACCACAAAACGCCGTATGGGTTCTACCCGTAGCGTTGTTGACGTTCTTGCAAACATTGCTATGCAACGTGAGAAAACAATTGTTCGTGGTGAGAAAAACCGTGTTGGTAACTCTCTATATGGATTGGTTCTTACCAACCCGAACAAAGGATTTTGGGGGGTTATTGATCCGGGCAAGGTAAATCGACAGACACTTCGCAATGAATTGATTGGTCTTGGTATTGATTCTGCTGAAGCAGATCAGATGATCAATGAGATGTCTTCTAGACCTTATCAAAAGACCATCGATAAGGCTACTGGATTAGTTGTTCAGCGTATACCGCCAAGTTGGGCTAAGGCTGAGAACATTTTTGTAACAAGGATCAACGGTCAAGACAGGTTCATTGGTTTCAATAAGAACGATGAACGTGCCATGCGTATGGCAACTACCCTAAAGAATCTAGACGCACAGCAACAAGCAGAAGCGATCAAGATGATGGGTACAGCCGGTGACTACTACAAGGGGACGATTAACGCCGTAGGCAAGGCAACAAGGTTCTTCGCCTCTGTCAATACCCAGTACAATCCTGCGTTCGGTATCTATAACCTTATGCGTGATATTGGAGGTGCTGTACTGAACCTTCAAAGCACACCGCTCAAAGGTAACGAACGTAAGATTATTTCTGATGCATTAGGATTGATTAAGGATATCTATTCTGATCTTCGCCGTCAGCGTCAGGGATTGCCTGCTAATTCTAAATCGGCACAAATCTTTGAAGAGTTTGAGTTAGAGGGTGGCAAGACAGGATATAGAGATCTGTTTGAAGATTCTCAAAGTCGTGCCGAACAACTCCAAAAAGACTTAGAAGATTTCAAATCCGGTAAGCCACTCAAGGGTAAAGGCAAGGCAGTCATGCGTTGGCTGTCAGACTTTAACGATTCGATTGAAAACGCTATCCGGGTATCGGTCTACAAGAATGCAATTGATAAGGGTATCTCTAAAGAGAGGGCGGCAAGTCTTGCCAAGAACATCACTGTAAACTTTAATCGTACCGGTGCGATGTCGAGGAATTTCCAAACCCTGTATGCGTTCTTCAATGCATCCGTTCAGGGTACGACACGTATTGCAGAGACACTGTTTACACCTGATGGGAAACTATCTCCAACCGGCAAGAAGATTGTCATGGGTGGTATCACCCTTGGATTAATGCAGGCGGTTCTCCTAGCGATGGCTGGTCTTGATGATGACGAGGTTCCTGACTTTGTTAAGGATAAGTCGTTCATCATTCCTTACGGCGATGGTAAATACCTTGCAGTGCCGATGCCCCTTGGTTACAACATCATCCCCGGCTTTGGTCGCCGTGTGATGGAGTTTGCAATGTCTGATGACAAGAACGTGGGCAAGAGCGTATTTGAAACAGCCAATATGATTATCGATGGATTCAACCCATTGGGTAGTGCGACGTTCGTGCAGACCTTGGCACCCACTATCGCTGACCCAATCGTGGCACTCGCTGAGAATAAAGACTTTACCGGCAAACCAATCGCCCGTGAGGACGTTAACAGCCTAGTTCCAACCCCGGGCTATACACGTAAGTCTCAGAATGCGTCTGCGATTACCGAGGCTCTTGCATACGGCATCAACCTTATGAGCGGCGGGACAGAGTTTAAACAGGGTGTTATCAGCCCGACTCCAGACCAGATTGAATACTTGGTCGGTCAGGTCTTCGGCGGTGTTGGTCGTGAAGCAATGAAGGTGGGACGTGGGTTAGAAGCCTTGGCTACCGGGGAAGAACTCGCTACCTACAACATACCGATTGCGGGTCGTTTGGTGGGCAACATCCAACAGAAAGCCGCTCAGACGGGTAGGTTCTACGACAACATCAAAGCACTCAACGAGCATCAAGCAGAGATTGAAGGTCGTATGGCTAGGGGAGAGGACATCACTGAGTACGTCAATGACAATCCTGAAGCCATGCTGTATCAACTCGGGGACAAGACATACAGCAAGATCAGCAAACTACGTCAACTTAAGAAAACTCTTGAGGAATCCGGTGCAAGTAGAGATCAGACAAAGGCAATTGATGATGCCATGTTAAACCTTATGATTTCTCTGAATATGTCGTATAACTCGGCAAGACAGCAGTAAACTAACCTTGGGCTTTGGGTAACTGAGGTTCGGGAGTTGTACACACACTGCCTCCCGCTTCGGCGGGGGGCCTCCCATACATAGAGTTGGATTTGTTCTTGATGCAGTTTACGCATTGCGCCCCGATTCGCTTGCCGTTTAAACTAAATTTGGCAACCATCTTCTCATCGGGGTAAAAGCCTCCGCATTTAAAGCAGTATTTCATTTGAGCAAGTCCTTGACTTCTTCTAAGAGTTCCTCTTCCGTGAACCCATAATACTTTGGGAATCCTTTGGTGCCTAGACCGTGTACTCCAGTTCCACCTCTGTGGTGTTCGGGGCATAACGGAAGCGTATGAAAGTGGCTTGATCTTCCCCACCCTTGCCCTGCTCTGATATGGTGAACCTCAGCAGGCGTTCCAAGGTAGCCCAATCTTCTGCACACAATGCATCCGAGTTCTGCAACTTTACGTAGGTGATCTTTCTCATCTTTTTTCATAACTCCACTAAAGTCCATCGGTCTAATGGCACGACAAAAAAGTCTTCGTTTTCGCAGTGCTTATTGTTTAAAAGTTTTATTTCTGATTCCAATATTTTAACTCCCGAACACCACATAGCCTTCTTGAGATCAGACCTAACAGAGAACAGAAACGTTGTGTTTAGGAGATTAAAAAACTTAGCCTTTCTCCCCGGCACATGAACCGTGCTAAATGGAAACTCGTCCGTCCAGTTATGCCTTCTCTCAACCTCGACATAACTCATGACTTCTTGCCCCCACATACAGACTAAGTCCACATCATATTGACCGCCCTCCTCTACGGTAACCCCCCAGTTCTTGGAGATGTAGTCACTTACCGCCAACTTAGCGGGTAGGTCATCTTGCTGATGCTGTTCCTTGGAGAATGGTTTACGCACTGTTTAAACGTTGAGATGGCTGACGGCTTGGCGGCAAAACTCCGGAGAGTACTTGGCATATACCCGTTCAGTGATAGCCGTGGAGGAATGCCCAAGCAATCGGGAGATCTGTGGCATCGGCACGTTCTTCTGAGCCAACTGCGTAGCCACCGTGTGCCTCAGGATATGGGGGGTGATATCTAGACCGCAGGCATCCATGATCTTTTTCCAAGACCTACGGAAGTCCTCCACCCGTTTGCCGTTCCTATGGATGACGTGGACACAAGACTTGTCTAGCCCTAGCAAAAGGCTTCTCAGAGACGATGACATGGGCACCACGCCCCTCCTTTTCCTTCGGTGAGCATAGGGCATGGACGGGTCATTGAAGTCCACCAAGCCGGTCTGAAAGTCCACCTGATCCCATTTCAAGGACAGGATTGCCTCCAACCTTTGACCGGACATCAGGGCGATCCTAATGAATGTATCAACCTCAGGGTATGGCTTTGATGCGTCAAGAAGGCTTTCAACCTGAGCGTCAGTCAGAAACTTAGACCGGGGAGGGGGGGATGGTAAACGCTCCACGGCTGGCAGGAAGTCAATGTCACCACGTTTAAACGACCAGCGCAACGCAGCCTGAAGCACATTGAGTTCTCGGTTGATGGTGCCTGCCGATACCTTGCGACCATCTATGTACTTTGAAACTTGTTTGGGTAGATCCCTCACTGTACTTTTATACAGCGGGGATAGGTTCTTGATGGCGATCAGTGCCCGCTTATGACTGACCGTCTTTTCCAAATGTTTTCCGTAAGCCTCCAATATCTTTTGGATCATCAATGCACCTTTGGATAAGCCAAGTCTTTAACAAGAGCACCAAAAATAGTCCTAAGACCACCCAAAGTCTCAGGATCTCTGACTTGTTCAATCAATTCAGCAAGCCGAATAACGATTGCAAGTTTTGCTTCTATTGATAGATCACTCATTCTTTAACCTTATAAAATTTTTTAGATCCCATACGCACCAAGTCTGCAATCCCGCTTTCAACAAATCTATTCAATGTCCGGGCTACTTTGTTGTCATTAACAATCCATGCTTTTGCAATTGTTCTAGCCTGAACCGGAGTTTTCTTGTGTGAGCACAGATAATTCCAAACCTTCTCCTCAAACTCGGTCATCTCAACTGCCATCGTCTATCCCCTTATTCCTCTTGCTTCCCATAGCACCTGACCCAATCGATGCAGTATTTCTTCTAATTGTTTTTTGTTTTCGTTATACAGGCGCTCAGACAAATAGAAAAAGCAGGCGGCCTTCCCGTCATCGAAATCTATGTGTACAGAATCAAGTAACTGACTGACCTCATCAAACCTGTATGACAACTCATCAAGGTCATTGCTTATTTGCCATGCCCCATTAAGTAGTTTGTTTAAATCCTCTGTCTTAACTAAGGTCATCGACGGGGATTTCTTAACGGCTTTTTTCTTCATTGTTAATCTCCTTAATCTCTACTGGGTTTTCTGTTTCAATCCAAACGTGCGCTCCACATGAAAGAGGTTTGTTTGGGGAATAGACAACTTTGCTTTCTCCTTTAATAACAACTTCATTTGCATATGTATTGCTTTTATAAGTCTTCACCGTAAGCACCGGATCATTAGTTTTTTCTTTCCGGTTCTTTTTAATAACGTGCTGATTGACATGGATGATTGTCTTCACCCATCTTCTCCTTTCTATATAAAGAAACCAAGATTAAATTTACTGTCAATGGATTGATAAATGTAACTATCAATACCAATCCTCTCTGCTTCTTTCCTGTCCTCTATTTCATTGCATAAGTCTGCACATTCAATAGCGGTCTTTCTTTGAGACAGTTCCCATGCCCGTTTCCAAACTCCCCAAAACGATGGCAGTTTGTCAGGGGTTCCCCCTGTGTACTTAATAAACTCATGCTCAATGTCTATCTCACTGCTTTCCAAAATCCTCATTTTTTAGCCCCGAGTTTTGTTCATCAGTAAAATTACTATGCCGTCCATTTCTAAACTTCTCTATCTCCTCACATACCAACTCTGCAAAGGATTTGCCTGAGGGGAACATCATCTGCGCCCCTTTCGTTTTCTTGACCAACTCCATAGCCATGTTTAAACCATCTGCGAATCCGTTGTTGTAAGGATCTTCATTGCCACTCATTCTCATTCGGATACCTTCTCGTGCAATCTGAGACATTGTGGTTCTTGTTTTCTTGGCATAGATTTTTAAACTTGCCAACTCCTTAGATTCCACATAGATCATGACCGGAGCAACAGTTTTAAAACGGGACATCTTTGTCTCTCCATTTTATAAATTCTTGATACAAAGAATCGAATGCGGTCTGTGCGGTCTTGTTCCCATTGAGTTCCGTGCGTGAAGATATTCCACAAACCTCATAGATCACACGGGTAGCATCGGCTTCTGTTGCCTCTACCGCATAAAAGGTTTGAACATATTCTTGGAATTGTTTATCACGGCAGACAATCCCTGCCTGCTTTACACGGTTCTTGATCGGAGTCGCCGTCTCGTCATCGTTTAAACGAGCCATTGCCACCATGTACCGGGCACCGACAAAATCCCTAAGCAACTCCTCAGGGATCTCATCGGGATGAATCTTGACGGTCAACACATAGCCTGTCGCATCCTGCTTTAGCGCAACCTTCAGGGCTTCAAATTGTAGGGCGTTCATTGAGAATCCTTGATTCCTAATTGATTCTCAAGGTACGAGATGACTGCCCTGAACCCAATGATCTGATGACGCATATTCACGTTCTCAAGTTCTTTGCGATCAATAATCTCTTGCAACCGCTGTTGTTCCCTGTGACAAACCTCTAACGCAAACTTGGTCTGCGTAGATAGAGTTTTCTGTTTGGCGGGTTTCTTTTTAGAAAGGGTCATCTTCTGCCTCCGGTGCTTTTTGTGCAGGCTTGTCTTCTTTAAGGCTCACCGATAGCGATAAGAACGAGGTGCCCTTGGCTGATGTCTTTTTCCAACCCGCTAGTTTTAGGCTGTACTTACCTTCGCCAATCCCAAGCGTCTTGAGATCAACAAGAATGTCACCTTGATAGTCAGGAGCCTTTGGATTTGTTTTGACGGTATTCGCAAAAAATGCACCGCTATTAACGTATTCTTTCATGTGTTATTCCTCTTTTAATTTAGTTTTTAATGTGGCGAAATGGTCTTGCAATAACTTAAATTTTTCCTTGTCGTTATTTTTTAAACCATCAATCGCAGGCTGATTTACTTTCCACAACGACTGCAATTCACTTAATGACTTACAGGAATCTCCCCAACTGATCATTGAATCAACCAACAATTGGTGATCGTTTGAAATAGAAACACCTTTCTTTTCTTCTTTGATTTCACTGTTCTCTTCGACCTTGACCGGTGCTGATGAATCTAATCCATCGTGCTCGACTATCTCTAAAGCAGTGACCCAAAGATACCGGCGAACGTATGTCTCGACAGCGCCCAAGTTCTGAACGGGGTGACAACCTTTTAACGATGCCTCGCTCATTGGACTTGTGATGTAGATACGGTCTTCAGGTTTTTCGTTATTAACAATCTCCATTGTGGCGATGTCTGTTTCAAAACGAATCACAGATGTAAGACCAACTTCCTTGAAAATATTTAATGCAGGGACTACGAAATCTGATAATTCAAAATAATAATAGTTAGCAAACTTGTTATGCCCTGACTTCTTAATCTCAGCACTGTGAAACTTCTCACGAGCCAAGTTCAGTTTTTGGTACACATTCATGGATTCTCCTTATCATTGGGGAGGGTTGCCCCTCCCCGGTTCATTACTGACTTACTTTGAATTCAGTGATCATGAACCGCCCATACGTGGGACGGAAATCACCAACTCCAATTAGTTTGCCTGCTGTGTTGAGAACATCTTGGAACAAAATAGGATCGATGTATTCAGGGGTGAGAACCTGAAAATCAATCTTAGCGATCCAACCCGCACAGAATGCGGGACGTGTTCTATTAATGCCTGCACGTTGAATCATTACACGCCTTGTATCTAGGTAATCCCAATGGGTTGTACCAAGACTAGCAAGGGGGGTAAGTGTAACAATCCCCGCCTTAAACAGATCCATTGCCGACTTCCGGGGCGACCGGGGATCTTGTTTAAACTTTGCCGCTGTGATAATTGCCTGACGGAAATACTCCCCCGGTACGCAGATCTCATCTTTAGTGTTCCTCCAAACATAAGATTCGATATCGTCCGTTTTCTTTGCTTTTGAGTTTTTTGCCGCACTTGCTTTGGCATCAACAGATTCACAATTCCACCGATGGAAAAGCATATCGGCAGAACCTTCCACTGTTGCATGAACCGCATATGGCAAACTATTTTCAATGATGGTATTACCACCGTCAGTTACTTCTCCAACCACTTTTAAGTTACTTTTCTTCATGACTAACTACTCCTTTTTAAGTTATAAAAAACCACGCCTTACTTCACCACACCAGACCATGCCTCGCCTTGCCACGGCCTACCGCACCATGCCAAGCCTCGCCTTGGTCTAATTTTTTCAAAGCATCCTTTTGCAAAGATGAATTAAAAAACCATGCCTTACCATTCCACACCTCGCCGGGACTTGCCTTGCCTGACCCAACCATGCCCTGCCCCACCAAACCCATCCTCACCGCACCATGCCCCACCCCACCTTGCCAAACCGAACCCCGCCCCGCCTGTCCATGCCGTACCAAATTAATTTTTTTAAAAAACTCTGTTGCCAAAGTAAATTAAAAAACCATGCCAAACCGAACCCCGCCCAACCTAACCGAACCGGAACAAGCCCTACCGCACCATGTCATGCCTCACCAAGCCAAGGCTTGCCCGACCCTTCCCGACCACACCTCGCCTGTCCACGCCGTAACAAAATTAATTCTTTAAACTTTCTTGATATTGATTGCACCACTTACTAACACCACAAAAATCCCCCGTACAACGGATCGCCTCACCGGCACGTTTCTCGATATACGGTTTCTCCTTTTCGGGAATAGATGCCATGACTTCCTTGGCCTCTTCCTCTGTTTCGCAGACCTTGGACGCACGTTTCTTACCCTCACGCATAACCGCCCAAGCGTCCCCCCTGACCCATCTTTCTTCCGCACTGCACAATGGGAGATCCTCCCCCCAATCATCCTGAACCTTGGAATCCATATGCAGGGTAATCCGCTCCTTGATATAGGCTTCTGTGCGCTCTAGATCCCACTGTGGGAGGTCTATGACCTGTATGGGTGCCTGAGGGTAGTCAGCCTTAACGGAAGCCTCCCTACGGCTCCAATCCCGGATCAGGGCACAGATCTGCACCCCAACCACTGGCTTTTCCTTGACCTTGTTTACCAACCAAGCATAAATGTTTTGCTGTGCCTCCCACTCAAACTTGTCTTGTCTCAGCGCCCAAGCGGAGGTGAACTTGTAGTCCGTGATGATGATCCCCTGCGGGGTGACCTTTTGGATGTCGATAGCCCCGGACAGGATGATGCCATCCACCGATGCGTTTAAACGCTCTTCAGTAATGTAGTCAGGGTGCTCGCCTCTTTCGGCTACAACGTGGAGGGCAGAGCCAAGGAGTTGCCAAAGCATATCGGCAACGTCCTGTTCCATCTCATCGTTATGTCTCATCCGCAAACGCTGAATGCGTGGCGGGGATATGATCTCAGTAACTGAGTAGTTTGCCTTGCCCTTGCTGTAGTATTGCTTGTTAGCAAGTGATACAAGCGTTTCGGGAACACCATGCTTATTTGTTATCTTCAACCTAGCCTCCGTATTGGAATATGAACAATAGCACTAACATTTCTACAACGCAAGCACTATCACTAATTATTTTAGGTGAGCCTGCATCAAAAGCAAACTCAAGACGGATGGTTCATATTCGTGGAAGGACGATGTTTATAAAGTCTGCGAAGGCGCTCGACTATGCGAAGTCGTTTAAACAACAAGCAGAAGCCGCAGGAAGTGCAAGGGTTATGTTAGAGGGTGACGTTGCTGTACACATAAAGATTTATTACGCATCTCGCAGACCCGATTTAGATGAGAGTTTGATTCTTGATCTTTTGCAAGACGTAGCCTATGAGAACGACAGGCAAGTCAAAGAGAAGCACATTTACTGGGGATTAGATAAAGAAAATCCTAGGTGCGAGATCAAAGTAGAAAAAATAAAGGGATCTTTGTGAGATCCCTTTACCCACCATATAGGTGTACCACTCGGAGGCTAATCAGATTGGATGGTTCGATTCTAAACAGTTCCATAACCATCTGTCAACGTTCGTGCTTTGTTCTCAATTGACTTAGTACCATGCCCCCATGAAGATGGGGTGTTGGCATTCTCCTGCCAACATCCTTCTGGCTTTGGGGTGAGTGTTTAAACGCTCACCCCTTTTTTCTGGGTATTTCTGGCAGTTCGATGAAAGTTTTAACACCTCGCATTAACCCGTGTTTGAAAAAACTTTTTTGCAGTTCAAGCACCGAAAGTTATTGCATTAAAAAAATATTTCTTTGAAACTGATCGCCTGTCTGTGTGACGGTTAACAGTGGGCACAGAATGTGAATACTCCAACCACGGGATAGTTCTGAAACGGGAGATAGGATGGCGAAGCAAGCGTCCTTGAACGAAAAGGCTTGCGGGTCAATCGGCTCCAATGGGCAGTGATTGTGAAGGCAGATCGTCTTAACCGACAGGATAAGGCTAGGTCTGCCCTCACCAAAGGGCAGACTATGTAGAATAAGGTATACCTATGTATAAGGAATGATATGAAAAAGCGTGACTTCAAACATGAGTACGAATTACAAAAAAAGAGAGGAGACGTAGAGGGTTTTCTTGAAAGACAAAAAGCACGAAGGATGTACGACAAAAAAAAGATAGACCGAAAAGGCAAAGACATTGACCACATAAAACCGATCCGCAAAGGCGGTTTAACAACGAAAGGTAATTTAAGATTACGCAATCGTTCGGCAAATAAAAGCGATAACAAGTAATACCGGAGGCTAATCCAGTGAACGAAGTACAAGCATTTGTATCTGCGCTACACATCCAAGACAGCGAACGTGTAGCCTGTCCGACCTGTTCCCCAACACGCAAAAAATGGAATGCCAAAGAGATGGTAGTCACCCGCTTGGATCACGCATGGGTGTACCACTGTCATCATTGTGGCGAAAATGGAAGTGTGTTCTTTGATAAACCGAAACTCGTGGAGAGAAAATTGAGCGCAGTCCCAAGTCCAACAATCACACAGAACACATTGCAAGAACCTCACTACCAATACCTAAAGACACGGGGCATCTCAAAAGAGACCGCTGACAAAATGAAGTTGTTTGCTTCCTGCAAATACTTCAGTCGTTTAAACAGGGAGACGCAAGCGATTGGCTTCCCGTACTATCGGAACGGGGCGCTCACCTCAGCCAAGTACCGGAGCATCGAAGAAAAGGATTTTACCCAAGACGTGGGCGGGGCACATGATTTCTTTGGCATCGACTTGGTTGACGTTAAACAGCCGATAGTCATTGTCGAAGGTGAGATAGATGCACTCACGGGCATGGAATGCGGGATTCCGAATGTGGTTTCAGTTCCAAGCGGGGCACCGATCAAGGTAGCCGATGGCAAGGTTTCTGCAAGCGAGGATAAGAAGTTCTCTTTCGTGTGGAATGCGTTTGAGATCCTGAACAAGGCACCCTACATCATCATCGCCACTGACAACGATTCTCCCGGGCAGGCTCTCGCTGAAGAGTTGTCAAGACGAATAGGTAAACACAAATGCAGACTCACCAGCCTGACGGCGAAGGATTTAAACGAGGTCTTTCTGACGTCCGGCGCAGACTCTGTAAAGCAGATCATCAATGCCGCAGAACCATACCCAGTGGAAGGTTTGTCCTCCGCCAGCAAGTTTGAAGAACGTTTAAACGATCTATGGACGAAAGGTACGGGGAAGGGTTGTAGCACTGGCTTCTCAAACCTCGACAAGATTTACACCGTGGTGCCGGGACAGTTGACTATCGTCACCGGATACCCATCGCATGGCAAATCAAATTTCGTGGATCAGTTGATGGTCAACCTCGCCCGTCAGCATGATTGGAAGTTCGCCGTCTGCTCATTCGAGAATCAGCCTGAGATCCATATCAGCCGGTTCATGGAGATCTACGAGAACAAGCGGTTCTTTGAAGGCTCCTCACGGATGACCGACATTGAGAAAGACAGATCGTTTAAATGGGTCATGGATCACTTCCTGTTCATGGATTCTGAGACAGTCGAACCCGCCACGCTTGATTCGATTTTGAACAGGGCGCAAGGTGCGGTAGCCCGAATGGGCATTAGAGGATTGGTGATCGATCCGTACAATTACATCGACCTGAAAAGCGTGGACGGAAACGAGACCTTGGCGATCAGCAATATGCTGACACGTGTCCAATCGTTCGCTAAGGCGTTCGGAGTTCACGTATGGTTCGTGGCTCACCCTGCCAAAGTAAACCGCTCAGGAACCGAATTGCCACGCCCTGACGGCATGAGCATCAGCGGATCGATGGCATGGTGGGCAAAGGCAGACTGCGGTCTGACTGTGCACCGGAATCAAAAGGATGTAGAGATTGCTGTGTGGAAGTGTCGTTATCGATGGGTAGGCACAGCGGGAGAAACGAAGTTGGCGTATGACCGTGTAACCGGAACGTACAACGAGGCTGTGGATAACTTCTGAGCGTTTAAACGCAGTGATGGGTGGCTCATGTGGTGAGCCTACAAACAAAAAAACCCCGACAAGCCGAAGCCTGCCGGGGTTTGGTTTAAGTCTTTCGGGATTGATATTCAGCGTAGGATTTGTCTAACGCTGACGCAACGTAACTAAGCAACATCCGTTTGCTGATGTTACTGAAAGCACCAACAGCACCAAGAAAACTAGCAAGCGCAGGGATTGCATCATCAGGAGATGCGCCATGAAGTGCTTTATCTAATTTCCTTATTAGTTCCACGAACGTGTCTATTTCTTCTGCGCTCATCTTCTTTCCTTTCCGTTCGAGAGAGAGACCATAGAGAGAGACCAACTAGTATCAAAAGCACAATGACGAAGAGCCAAACATCCTGTGCGAGTATGTGTTCAGGAATGACCATGTTCTGCAATCCTTTCGTTTAAACAATCCCAACGCAGAAGCATTCCCGCAACCTCTGCCCACTGGTCACAACTAAGTGTGCCTTGGTAGCGGGTCTGTAACCCCTCAGGATCTTTTGCGCCCAACCACTGCGATTCGATCTTGAGAGTGGACTGCTCTGCGTCATGGTGCGTGACTGTGACGTGCAACAGATAATCTTTTGTAACTTGAATAACCTTGTTCATTTAGCCTCCAGTAAGTTGAATTAAAAACCAGTGAAACAAAACACCAACCCAAATCATAAATGCAATACTCAATCCTAAATTCATTTGTCAATCCCCTTTATTTATCACACAACACCAAGTACCCATTTGCATCCTATCAACTATCTCTTTCTCTAAAAGAGAAATATAAATTTCATCCCGCACCCCTTTTGATTTCAATTCCTTGTACAACATTTGGGCCATTAACAACTCAGCGTCACTCATTGTTTTTGGATTACTCATTTGTCACCTCCTGATAAAAGACACGCTAAGAAATACACACAGAACGCAATACAGATTAAACCCAGTGCTCCGTTCAATGCTCTCAAGAATTCTGCTATCTCATTCATGTAGCCTCCAAATTGTAGATTTGTTTCAAACCATTAATTAATTTAACTGCTTCATCTTTTTCTAATTTAAAAACAGCAGTCCCCTCTACCTTTCCTTCTTCTTTATATTCAATGTAGATCCGGGCACTTCCTCCATCCATTCCCATGCGAAGCAAACCGGCAGAAACAAATTCATTGCCAACACCTTTGCCTCTTGCCATTGTTGATACACCTTGTATCGGAATTTTTACGTCACCTATAATATTCATAAAGCCCCCTTAGTTTCATAATGATTCAAATCGTAACTTCAACTGCATTGGGTGCATCCATATAAACATACGGCGATCATCAGTGGTCTTCACCTCAACCCTGCGACTGTCGTGCCGAATGAAGATGTATGAATTGCGCTCACCCCATACAATGTCACCTGTCTTTACTTCCGTACCATCAGCGTTCACCAACCGCATAGCGGGAGGCTTCCCGCTTGCGACTGCTGTGATTGATGCAACTGGATTTACTCTCATGCTGTGCGCCTCCGTTGAATTGTTTTGAGCAAGGTGTTGAATGATGCGCCTGCCAACTCAGATATGTCGTTGACCGCAGATGAATTGACAAAGCAATCAATTGCATCGAGCGAGTGTATGCCGATTGCAATCAGCGTCACGCCCAGTGCATCAGCCATCTTTTGAATGTGCTTCATGTGCTCAGGGATGTAGCCTGATGCGTCAGTCAGGATGAAGAGGATCTTGCGTGATTCATCCCGCTTGCTGATATCCTCGATTGCATTGACCAGTGATGAGTAGTCAGGTGTACCGCCCCCGGCGCACTGATCGATGGCACCTAGTTTTGCAACGACTGATTGCAACGATTGTCCCCACTGTTTAAACCGAATGAACTTGGGTCTCTCCATGTAGAACTTGTCGTTGTAAACGTCCTCGCCTGATGTGCGAAAACCCTGCACACAGAACGGCACACGTGAACGTTGCAGAATCTTGCTGAGGTGAATCACGACACGCTGTGCTGTTTCAATCCGATTGCCTGTACCCATCGAACCTGAGCAATCAATAAGGATCGATACAGCGGAGGTCTCTGCCTCTGCAACTTGTCTGCGTGAGAAGATGTTTGCAGACCCAGTTGCAAAGCGTGTAAACGCCCTGCGATCAAGCCTGCCTGTCTCTTCATGCGAAGACCAACCAACAGTGTCGAGCGAACGTAGCAGACGCTGAAGATTAGTCTGCGTAGCACCAAGACCTTGCGGAGGTGCGCTGACAATCTCTGAATACTTTTTCTCGCAAATTAATTTGTTGACCATGTTTTCCTCAATAGAAATAAACGTCAGTGAATACAGGCTTGCCAACGTGTGGACGTTCACGCCGGTCATCGCAGTCTGCTTTGTGTTGCTCTAACTCATCGTTGATGAACTCGGTAGGCTCAACCTCACGCCCCTTGCCGTTAGCACTCTTCTTACTTTTCTTGCCGTCATCAGCAGGCTTGCCGTCAGCAGGGCCATCACCACTGGGATCACCATCACTGGGATCGCCGGGATTGTCACCGCCTTGATCTCCGGGTTGCGGTGGATCTTGTGGCTTGTCCTGTGGCTTGTCTTTTGGTTTGTCTTGAGGCTTGTCCTGTTGCAAACGATTGTTCAACTCAATTGCAATCTCAACAATCTTTGCAGTGCTACGTGCTTTGTGTGCAGACTTGAGTGCCCACGACAGATGTTCTGCATACGGTGATTGATCAACGATGGATGGATGCGTGATGTTGTATCCGTTTAAACGCCGTCCCTCAATCGCAAGCATGAATGGGATGTTCTTGAAATCATCAGGCTGAACGTACCCATCTTTTTCCAACACAGCGTTAGTGAGATTCTCAAACAGCGCACGTGCATTCGGTGCGTAGTTTGATTCATACACGCAACGTTCGATGCGAGGATCTTCAAGACCGTTGATCAACGAAGACACGAACGAACCGTGCTGATTACGTGCGTCATCCCAAGGTTGATTGGTAGTGAACCACACGTGACCTAACTCGTGCAGTGCATAGCCAATCAGTTTGTTGAACAACTTCTTGTCAACAGCCTTGGTCTCATCGATGCTTGGAAAGATGACGTTGGCATCAACACCTTTGCCAACTTTCTTGGCAGATACACCGGCGGTCTTGCCATTCCAAACAACAGTGAGTTTGTCGAAGTGATTACCAGTGGCGTGGAACACACGCTCAAGGGTAGCCTCAACACCACGTTTGATTTCGATACCTAACATACATCCCCCTATAAAGATTTGATGAAGTCAACAGTGTTGATCTGCGAAACGTACACGCCATGCAACTCAGCCTCGCAGTCAGACGGGAACTTGTTGATGATTGCATTACGGAATGCGATATCAACAGGCAACCCACGCTTGACTGAACGTGCCCACGCAAACAACTGGCGCAGTGATGGGGGCTGTGTCAACAACCCTGCACGTGCTTTCTCACGAGCCACGTTCGCAAACTTGACGATGATCTCAGACGCAGTCAACGACAAGCCTGTGCGCTTTGCAATCAACTCGCTCTCATGCACAGCGGTGAGGTACTCGAAACGCAGTGTGAAAGAGAACCGATCCAAGAACGCAGTGTTCTGCTCACGAACGCCTGCGAAGTTACCACTGTGATCACCGTGACCGTTGCTGTTGTCAGCACCGAAGAACACGACATGAGATGCAACCTTGATGCGCTCACCTGTCTCGCTGATGGTGACTGCACGATGCGGAGACCGCTCACACAGTGCATGGAGAACAGCGAGTGACTGAGCACGTGCGAAACCGATCTCATCGAGCAGAACGATTGCACCGGGATGCTGAATCGCCTGAGTGATGATGCCGGGTTTCCAAACAACGTTGCTGTTTTCAATCGAATTACCGCCGATGAAGTCAGCACGTTCGAGTGCCTCATCAAAGTTGATTCGATACAGTCTGCGTCCAAGGCGTGATGCAACCTGAGAAACGAACTCAGTCTTTCCGGTGCCACGTTCGCCTGCTAGCCACACGTTGTCAGGCAGTGGATCGTCAAGTGCAATCAACGTCTGATGCAAGTGCGATGGATTGAACACGTAGTCATCGACAAGTGCCGGTGCGTCAGTATCATTCCAAACGCCGACTTGCATATCACCGAAGTCAACGTTGTCATAACGGCAAGTGTCAGCACCGAACACGTCACGTGCAGGCTTGAGATCGAACGTGCCAAGTGTTTGTGCAATCTCAGCCATCACCTCACGCTTGGTCTCGCCACGGAACTCGTTGAACAACTGCGAGACAGACGCACGTATCGTTGCATCGATAGCAGACTGATCAACCACTGGACGCTGAATCGAATCCAGTTTACGGCGCAGATCCGCATCGAGTTTGCCGAAGTCCTGTTTAAACGTGTTGACGTTCTTGTCGATCTCATCACGCAAACGGAACAGAGATGACTGTGCATTCTCAACTTGCTGAACAGCGTCAAGCGCACGGCTCGATGCTGTCTTGATCTGATCACGCAGATCATCAGGGATCACAGCGGATGTTGGTGCTTGCACAACAGCGTTGGCAAGGTCATCGAATGTGGCGTGACCGTCATTGATCAGAATAGTCACCTCACTCAGTGCCTGCTCTTTGTCGTTGGTTGCAACCATGCCTTTGGCAACGAGAACTGCGTTGAGTTTGGCAAGGGGTTGCAATGCGATTTTGCTTTTGATTGATTGTAGGGTCATCTTGATTAGCCTCGTGATGTTTAGTTTGTTTCGATTAAAAGGGTCATGCGATCTGCGGGGCAGATTGGTGCGCCAACGTTCGCCCATTTCTGTGATAGACGCACTGTGTATCCGCAAGATGGGCAGTGCGCTTTGAGCATACGTGTTGACTGCACTTTGACGTTGTGACCAACGTTCAGTTTGGCGTGTGGATACTCACCAAGCGAATCGACAATCGGTGCGAAGTTGAGTTTAAACGCAGTGCCGATGACTGTGCTTGTGAGTTTGCCCTCAAGCCACAGAGCACGAGCGCACTTGCCAAACTTTCTGCCATGCCCATCGCCATCGGTTGATGCGTGAGCGAGTTCGTGCATCAGAATGCCCAACACCTGAAACGGATCGTCCTCGACGGGCGAGATCAGAATTTCGTGAGTGTTGTCATTCGATGCCGATGGTGACCAGTGCTCACCGATTGCTTTGTGGAGAGCACGAACCTTGCGGGATGGGAAACCGCACGTCACACGGATCTTGTCGGGCAGTGGGAAACCTACCTGAGCGAACAGCGGACGCACTTCATTGGTTGCTGTCTGCAACCAGTCTTCACGTGTTTGATGATTGATCATCTTGATTAAACCTCCTGAGTTTGATTAAGACCTGCGACTTGCTTCATGTCATGGAACAGACAACGGATTGATTCAACTGGAAGTGATTGATTGTGATTGGCAAGAACGATGGAGATCACCTCGTTTGCAATGACTGCTGATTGCATTTGATCAGACAGATAATTCCATCCAAGCACACCGCCGACAGATTTCTGTGCGTTTTCAACGAAATTGCGAACGTGGTACAAACTCCAAATGCGGTGCTGATTGATTTTAAGTTTCATGATTAGCCTCTTGATGGTTTAAACCGCACGATTGCGGTGTTTGGTTTTGCGGGAATACTTCACACGAACAGTGTGACGGCCTGCGCCACACGAACGTGAATGCTTTGCTACAAAGTTGCGTTGTTTCATACGTCCTCCTGAATTTGATGCGGGATGCATCATCGTGCGCCCTGCGAACAAGACGCACTGTGTTGCAACCTACTTTCCAATCAACTTCCTCACGCCGTTGGAATACACCTCAATAAAACCAATCTCATGCAACCCAACACCGTTCATGGTTGCCCACGAACGTGCAAAGACCAATGCGGTCTGTGCATCATTCGCATAAACACAACTAACAAAATTTTGACCGCTAGCGGTCACAACTCTTACTGACATACGGTTCTGCATAAAGCCTCCTGATGCTTGAAGTGATTGAATGGAAAGTTAAAGCACGAACGAGACAGGCTGTCTCTCGTTGCACTCCGCACGAAGTGCAACAGGCGAAAGCCTAAAGAGCGAATGAGATTCTTTAATGGGGTCTCAACCCCCTCTCAGTAGCAGTCACGCCAACCTTTTCGGTTGCTTGATCGTCATGTCATCCCGACATTACTGATCAAGTACTTTCCCATTGATCGCTATTGATCTCCGGAGTCCCACAGATTGTTAGCCTATGGTCGCTACGTTCGGGGGAGGACTGCTTTGACTACAACCCCCTGCACCTTATTTAGAGACGCTTTGCTGTGATCACTGTGGATCGTTGAACGTCTTGCACATTTCGGTCTCTAGAGACCCCGGCTCTTGCATCGCACCGGTACTACTAAACATCAACTACTAAACTCAAGTTTAAACGAGTTCTAACACGAACGCAAGTGGCAGTTCTAGCACCACTGGTCACGAAATGACCACCTAGCACTGGTGCGGGTTCCAAGGGAGTTGGAGGCGCTGGAAACGAATTCGGGACAGATCACGCCGGGGGATTCGCCCGGAGGGCAACAGTCAGGCTAGGCAGAGATCAGAGAGAGGCACAGAGACCCGTTTAAAAGGTCTCAGATACATCCAGTTGAAGAGGTGATGTTGTGCATCACGTTCATCAATGCGAACAAGTGTTGACAATCAACGTTTAAACAGCGATGGTCAGATGTGATTGCATGAGTACATTGCGAAGTGCAAGCACTAGCACGTAAACACGAACAGAGGATCGACATGAAGAGAGATGAATTGATCGAAGCACTGGAATCAGATGCGATCGAAATCGATGAAGAGATTTCAAGCACGAACACGCCTGAGCCGGGAAATAGCGAAGCGATACGGATTGCTGTGGCAAAAATAAAAGAGAAGAGAACAAAGAACGGAAAGGTGTATGGAGTGAAAGACAAAGAGGGTAATCCTCACAAACGTCTAACAGCGTCCATGCAACTGTTTGTCAATCATCTGCTCGCAGGCGATACCAAGTTGATGGCGTATAGAAAAGCCTACAACGTCAAGACAGAAAACGATGCGAGTGTGATTGGCAATGCGAACAAACTGATGAGGGATGAACGGATCATTGCGCTATTGGGGTCTTTGTCAGAGGCTGTGCAAGAAAAGGTGATTGAAGATTCGGTGCGAACTCGCCGTCACGTCATGGAGCAATTGTTTAAACACGCTGAGAACTCCAAGACCGAATCAATCAAACTCAAGGCATTGGAGTTGATGGGACGTGCTGTTGGGATGTTCACTGACAAAGTAGAGACCAAAGTGGAAGAGATCAACACCGAAAGATTGAAAGCAGAACTCAAGTCGCATCTAACACTGCTTGAGAACGTAGCACCAATAAAGAAACGCAGTGCCTAGGTTAGGCACCGTACGAAATTGTCAGTGATTGATTGATGACGAGATTCGATCGTTGTTAGTTGATCACTGACTCCGTTTACACAGCGTCACATCACGACGTAGCGCCATCCGTGAACCCCACCCACCCGGTACCCCCCTGCTAGCGCTTGACCACCCGTGCCCGCCTATACACTGTAATCCTCTCATCCCACCACCCCTCCCTATTGTTTCTTTATTAGGGACAGATCAATGTTCTCGCCTAGGAATCGATCCCCTAACTTTTTCCATTGTCCTACCCCCGGGGGGTATATATAATTTTTTGTATAAATTTTTGATAGTGTGTAAACACATTGACAGGAACATAAGTTCGTGTTTAAACTTGCTTGCCGTGAAACATTGCGTGAAACAATTTATAAGATGAGAAGTCCCGCAGGGACGTATCATGGAGCAAAGCGACATGACTGAGAGACAGAAGTTAGTTCTGGAGTTTATTAAGACCTACTGGGATATGAAGGGTCATGCCCCGTCTATGCAGGATATCGCTACCGGGTTGAATATGAAGAGTCGGTCGAATATTCATAGGATCATCCATGACCTAAGGAAGAACGGGTATCTAAGGTTAAAGCCAACACAAGCACGAACATTGAAGGTTATGGATCGTTCGGTACAGGAGGCTGTTAGCCTGTGATACTGACCCGGGACGAGATTAAGAAGTATCTGACTTTGTTGGATACCTTGCCTGAGGGTTCTCCTGAGATTGAGAAGATTAATACCTTGCTTCAGGTAGATAAGCGGGAGAGGTGTAAGTTGAATTTTCTGCCGTTCGTGCGGCAGATGTGGGCTGCGTTTATCCCGGGGAAACACCACACCATCATGGCTGAAGCCTTTGAGCGGGTGGCTAGGGGGGAATTAAAGAGGTTGATCATCAATATGCCGCCCCGGCACACCAAGTCTGAGTTTGCTTCCTACCTGTTTCCATCATGGTTCTTGGGTCTGTACCCAGAAAAGAAGATCATCCAGACGGCACACACCGCCGAACTTGCGGTGGGGTTTGGACGTAAGGTCAGGAATTTAGTTAATACCCCGGAGTATCAAGAGATATTCCCAACCAAGTTGTCTGCGGATTCCAAGGCCGCCGGACGTTGGAACACCCATAAAGGAGGCGACTACTTCGCTATCGGTGTAGGCGGTGCGGTTACCGGTAAGGGTGCCGATGTCCTGATTATTGATGACCCCCATTCAGAGCAAGAAGCCATGCAGGGCAACCCTCAGGTCTATGAGAGGGTCTTTGAGTGGTACAACTCCGGGCCAAGACAGCGTCTCCAGCCGGGGGGAAGTATTGTCATTGTGATGACCCGGTGGTCTAAGAAAGACTTAACTGGTCAGATTTTGAGCACCGCCGCCAAGAAAGAACTAGATGAATGGGAAGTTATAGAACTCCCGGCACTCCTTCCCTCTAGCAAACCCCTGTGGCCTGAGTTTTGGAAGCAAGATGAACTAGAAGCCATCAAGGCTGAACTACCGGTGGGGAAGTGGGAAGCCCAGTACCAACAGAACCCGACCTCAGAAGAAGGCGCAATTATCAAGCGGGATATGTGGAAAATCTGGGAAGGTAACCCCCCTCAGGTGGATTACATCATTCAGTCTTGGGATACCGCCTTTGAGAAAAACAACCGGTCTGACTACTCCGCCTGCACGACTTGGGGAGTCTTTTACCGGGAGGTCGATGGGGTCGAGGTCGCCAATATCGTGGTTTTAGATGCTTATAAGGAAAGACTTGAGTTCCCAGAACTCAAAAGGCAAGCCTACGATATGTGGAAGGAATGGAACCCGGACACCCTGATTGTTGAGAAAAAAGCGGCAGGGGCACCTTTGATTTATGAATTAAGAAGGATGGGAATTCCCATTGCGGAGTACACACCAAGCAAAGGCTCGGATAAGATAGCCCGTGTAAACGCTATATCAGATTTATTTGCGTCCGGGATGGTATGGAGACCGGAAAAGAAATGGGCTGATGAATTGGTTGAGGAGATGGCTTCCTTTCCTAACGGAGACCATGACGACCTAGTGGACAGTACAAGTCAGGCTTTGTTGAGGTTTCGTCAGGGTGGATTTATTCAATTGTCTTCAGACGAGGAAGACAAGATGTTTGTGCCCCGAAAAGCGGCATATTACTAAAAGGATTTGATGATGGAAAAATCACTGTATCAAATGCCAGTAGGGATCTCTCAATTCGCCCCAGAGCAAGAAGGCGTTGAGATTGAGATCGATATTGAAAAGGAAGAAGGTGAAGAGCCTGTCGTTGAGATAGAAGTTAGAGAGACCGGGTTCGACGCAAACCTTGCAGAAGATATGAATGAGGGAGACCTTCAGGCCATATCGGAAGAAATCCTAGATTTAATTAAGACGGACATCAATTCCCGCAAGGAATGGGAAAGAACCTACAAAGAAGGCATAGACCTACTCGGTTTAAACATCGAGGAAAGGACTGAGCCTTGGGACGGTGCCTGCGGGGTCTACCACCCAATCCTTTCAGAATCAGTAGTTAAGTTCCAAGCAGAGACTATTCTTGAGACTTTCCCAGCCTCCGGGCCGGTCAAGACCAAGATTATCGGGAAAATCACCCGAGAAAAGGAAGAATCAGCCGCCCGGGTTCAAGATGACATGAACTATGAACTCACCGAAAAGATGGTTGAGTACAGAAGTGAGCATGAGAGATTGCTTTGGAACCTGCCAATCTCGGGTTCGGCCTTCAAGAAGGTCTACTTCGACCCCACTATGGGTCGCCAAGTAGCAATATTTATACCAGCAGAAGATGTAATCGTGCCTTATGGGTCGTCGGATCTCTTCTCCACCCCCCGAATCACGCACCGTATGCGTAAAAACCCTAACCAACTTAAGAAACTTCAGGTTGCTGGGTTCTACCGGGACGTTGAACTACCGGCACCAGACAGAAATGTCACCGAAATTGAGCAAAAAAAGAATGAAGAAATCGGTGTAAACGTCATCGATGATGACCGCTACCTGATTTATGAGGTTCATTTGGACTACGATCTGCCCGGATATGAAGACCCGGACGAGATTGCGCTACCTTATGTAATAACAATGGACTCTTCGGGCGAGATTTTGGCGATCCGAAGGAACTATCTGGAGGATGACCCCCTACGTGAGAAGCGGATGCACTTCACGCACTATGTCTACATCCCCGGATTTGGGTTCTATGGCTTTGGACTTATCCACTTGGTCGGCGGCTTTGCAAAAAGTGCGACATCTATCCTTCGACAACTCGTTGACGCAGGTACTCTTTCAAACCTACCCGGAGGGTTTAAGTCCAAAGACCTACGTGTAAAGGGAGACGACACCCCTATCGCCCCGGGCGAATGGCGAGATGTCGATGTGACGGGTATGACAATCAAGGATTCGATTGTCCCCCTCCCCTATAAGGAGCCTAGCCGTACCCTGTACGAGTTATTGAACACAATAGTGACCGAAGGGCGCAAGTTTGCGTCTGTCGCAGACCTAAAGGTTGGGGATATGTCCAACCAAGCCCCGGTTGGCACGACTCTTGCAATCCTTGAGAGGACTTTGAAGGTCATGAGCGCTGTTCAGGCTCGGGTTCACTCAGCAATGAAGCAAGAGTTTAAACTCATTGCAGGGATTGTTCGTGACTACACCCCGGAAGTCTATGATTACGAGGTAGAAAACGCCCCCCAACGGGCAAAGCAGTCGGACTACGACACGGTAGAGATTATTCCAGTGTCAGATCCGAACGCCTCGACGATGGCACAAAGGGTTGTTCAGTACCAAGCCGCCCTGCAACTGGCTTCCTCGGCACCGAATATCTACGATCTACCCCAACTCCACCGCCAAATGCTGGAAGTTCTGGGAATTAAGAACGTTCAGAAGATTATTCCAATCGAGGATGACCAAAAACCTGAAAATCCGGTCTCTGAGAACATGGCTGTCATGACCGGAAAGCCAGTAAAAGCCTTCCTTTATCAGGATCACGAGGCACATATTAGGGTTCATACCAATGCCGCCCAAGATCCCAAGATTCAGAAGATTATTGGTCAAAGTCCTAATGCCGGGGCGATACAGGGAGCCTTAATGGCTCACATTGCCGAGCACGTAGCCTTCCAATACCGGGTTGAGATTGAAAAAATGCTTGGTGTACCTCTTCCTCCGGAAGAAGAGTTTCTCCCAGAGGACATCGAAGTCGAACTCTCCCGTGCGGTTGCGGCGGCAAGCGACAAACTGCTCCAAAAGGATCAAGCAGAAGCCCAACTACAACAGAATCAGGCACTCCAAGAAGATCCTGTTGTGCAGATGCAACAAAGAGAACTCGCCATCAAAGAAGCAGATGCCCAGAGAAAGGCTATCAAGGATCAGGTCGATGCAACTCTCAAAGAAAGGGACATCACGCTTCGGGACGAGCGTGAGCGTATGCGGATTGAGTCGCAAGAACAGATTGCCGGTGCCCAGATTGGCGCTAAGGCAGCAGAGGCTTCTATCCGAGAGGAAATTGAAGGCGCAAAAATAGGAGAAAGAATTGGGGCTAAGAGAATATCTGGTCAGTGAGATTAAAAAAGAACAAGAGGCGTTGAAGGAGCGGTTGGCCTTCAACCCTGTTGAGGACTTCCTTACCTATAAGGAGACGGTAGGGGAGATACGTGGACTTCAAAGAGTCGTAAGACTGATAGAGGATTTGCCAGATGAGTGATGCGTTTAAACTGCCTGAGCCTAAGGGATACAGAATCCTGATTGCCATCCCAAAAAGGGATGAGACTTTCAAAGGAACTCAGATTGTCCTGCCAGAGGACTCAAGAAGGAAGGAGGAAACGGCCTCCATCGTGGGTTTAGTAGTAAAGATGGGGTCGCTTGCCTTTAAAGATGAAGACAAATTCCCAGACGGGCCTTGGTGCCAAGAGGGAGACTTTATCATGATGAGGGCATATTCCGGAACTCGTTTTAAGGTCTCAACCCCCGAGGGAGAGCAAGAGTTTCGCCTAATCAACGACGACACAGTTGAGGCCGTCGTTGCCGATCCACGGGTAGTTACCCGCATTTAAGGAGTAAGAAATGGCTGAAGAGCAACAGATGGAGATAGAAGTAGAAGCGCCTGAGATCGAGATCATTGACGACACCCCAGTAGAAGACCGAGGGAAAACCCCTAAAGGTGAGGTCGATGTTTCAGATGACGAAATTTCCCAATATTCGGAAAACGTCCAAAAAAGGATTAAGGATCTGCGCCGTGCTTACCACGACGAGCGTCGGATCAAGGATCAGGCTTTGCGGGAACAGCAAGAGGCTATCGCCTACGCAAAGTCCATAGCCCAAAAGAATCAAGAGTTACAAGAACGGCTTGCCCGTGGCGAGAAGTATTTGGTGGAGACCAGCAAGGCCAAAAACGAGGCCATGCTCTCCCAAGCCGAGCGGGAATACAAAGAAGCCTACGAGGCAGGAGACTCAGAGAAGTTGGTCGCCGCCCAAAGGAAACTATCTGAAATCGTTGTAGAAAAGCGGGAAGTAGAAAATTATCGTCCAGCCCCTTTACAACAGGAAAGATATGAGGTAGAACAGCAAATACCGAGGGTTGTCCCTGATGATCGCACCCGTCAGTGGGTTTCTCAAAACGAATGGTTTGAGAACGACCCGGTAATGAGAGGTGCTGCCTTTGGTATCCATGACGAACTCGTCAAGTCAGGATACGTCGCAGGATCTGACGCATACTTCGAGCAAGTAGATGCTCGCATTCGGGATAACTTCCCGCATAAATTCAGGGTAAATAAACCTGCCTCCAACGTTGTTGCTCCTGCCTCTAGAAGCGCATCGGGATCTAAAAAGATCACCCTGACCAAGACTCAAGTCGCAATTGCAAAGCGTCTTGGGGTTCCTCTAGAGAAATATGCCGAACAGGTTGCAAAGGAGATAAACAATGTCTGATCGTACACCCCGTGATTTAGAAACACGCTCGAATACAGAAAGAAAGAAAACTTGGTCTCCGCCATCGTTGCTTCCAAACCCAAGAAGGGAAGAGGGAATGTCTTATCGATGGGTTAGGAAATCGGTTTTGGGTCAAATTGATGACCGGAATATGGTTTCAAAACAAGATGAGGGATGGGTTCCAATAAAACGGGAAGATCACCCTGAACTCCAGCACTCGGGTAAAACCAGTGGTCTTGTTGAAATGGGCGGATTGGTACTCTCCAAAATGCCGTCTGATATGGTTGGACAACGGAATGATTATTTCCGTAAGAAAACCGATGATCAGACTGCGGCTGTTGACGCCAACCTGATGAGAGAAAATGATCCTCGGATGCCCCTGTTTAGTGAGCGCAAATCGACCACTACCAGAGGTAAAAGAGATTAACTTAGGAGTTTGATATGGCTTATCCTACTGTAGATAAACCGTATGGACTAAAACCTGTCAATTTAATTGGCGGTCAGGTCTTTGCGGGGTCAACTCGCCTAATGCAAATTGCAACGTCGGCTAACGTCGGCTATGCAACAAGCATTTTTTATGGCGATTTAGTAAAGCGTGTGGCTGATGGCACGATTGAAAAGGACACAGGAACCACCACGGCAACACCATGTGGCGTATTTCTGGGATGTACCTTTACCAATGCTGCTACCGGTCAAGTTCAGATTCAACAGTTCTACCCTGCAAGTCAGGCAGTAGCGGCTGGCACCAAGATTTTTGCCTATGTCGCTGATGATCCTGACACATTGTTTCAGGTGGTTTCCTGTTCCTCTACAACAACTGTTGCCGCAATGGGCATTTCTGCCATTGGTAACAACATTGCATTAATTCAAAACGCTGGGTCTTCCACTACTGGTAACTCCGCTGTGGCGATTGATGAAGGAACTCAAAACACCACAAATACTCTGCCCATCCGTATTATTGATGTGGTCAGGGAGACAGCAACCGGCGCTGACGCATTCGTCGAGTTTATCGTTAAGATAAATATCGGGACGCATCAGTACACCAACTCAACTGGCGTATAAGGAGCGACTAAATGGCTATTTCTCGTGCCCAACTACTAAAAGAGTTGCTCCCGGGCTTGAACGCATTGTTCGGTCTTGAGTATGCTCGTTATGGTGAAGAACACAAAGAGATCTTTGAAACTGAGACCTCTGAGCGTTCTTTTGAAGAAGAAACAAAACTGTCGGGCTTTTCTGCTGCGCCGGTCAAAAACGAAGGTTCTGCCATCGCTTATGACAACGCACAGGAAGCATTTTCTGCTCGATACAACCACGAAACCATTGCACTAGGGTTTTCCCTGACTGAAGAGGCAATTGAGGACAACCTCTATGACTCACTCAGCGCTCGGTACACCAAGGCTTTGGCTCGTGCTATGGCTTACACCAAGCAAGTCAAAGCGGCAAACGTTTTGAACAACGGCTTCAACTCCGCCTTCCCGGGTGGTGATGGTGTCGAACTGTTCTCAACTCAGCACCCCTTGGTCTCTGGTGGTGTCAACTCCAACGAGCCAGCCACTCCCGCTGACCTGAATGAGACCTCCCTTGAGGCGGCTGTTATTCAGATCGCTGCGTGGACGGATGAGCGTGGCCTGCTGATTGCTGCAAAGCCACGTAAGTTGATTGTTCCTCCTAGCCTGATGTTCGTTGCAACCCGCCTCTTGGAAACTGAACTCCGAGTTGCTACGGCTGATAACGACATCAACGCTCTGAAGAACAACGGTTCAATCCCAGAGGGTTACACAGTTAACCACTATCTGACGGATACCGATGCTTGGTTCTTGTGTACTGACGTACCTAACGGTCTGAAGCACTTCGTTCGTATGCCGATGGCAACATCGATGGACGGAGACTTTGACACAGGCAACGTCCGTTACAAGGCTCGTGAGCGTTATTCGTTTGGCTTCTCAGATCCATTAGGAGTTTTTGGATCGCCCGGAGCGTAATGTTGTAAGAGAGGGGGGTTGCAAAATCCCCCTCTTGTTGTATTCTTCAGGTACTAGGATTTTTGCTCACGCAGACTGACCTAGCAGACTTAGTAGAGACGGCGTGGGTTTTGTGCTACTACACAAGGAGTTTTAAATGGCTACGACCACCTTTTCCGGCCCAGTAGTATCTGACAATGGTTTTGTTGGAGCGCTTACTGGGAACGTAACCGGCAATGTAACCGGCAATATCGCTGGTTCAGGAACAATCACACACGCTACTACCGCTGCAATTAATGCAACGGCTACAGCAACAGCGGCTGAAGTCGCTACTGGCTACATCACCTCTACCTCTGCCGCAGCAACCACAATTACGCTGCCGACAGGAACACTGTTAGGCGCAGCGCTTGGTGCAACGCAAGGCACGGTGTTTGATCTGTATATTGATAACACAGCAGGTGCAAATACGGTAACTATTGCTGTTGCTACAAATGGTGTTCTGTCTACCGCTGCTGTTGATACCGCAGGTTCGTTTGGTGACTTAACAGTTGCGTCAGGCGCAACAGGTCTTGCACGGTTTACGTTGATGTTCTCTAGCGCAACCGCATACGCCTTTACACGTACTGCTTAATAGGAGGCTGACATGGCTTCCATGCAATATGACGTACTAGCAACTAAACCGTTGACTAGCACAGGTGACTTTGCGGATCAGAATAACAACGCTATTCCTCGTTCTCGCATTAAGACAATCTATGCAGTTTGCGGTGCTACCGCTGGCTCTGTGGTTGTCCGTGAGGGCGGTTCTGGTGGTGATATCGTTATTACTGTCAATACACCTGCAATTGCTGATTCTGGTTATGTAATGATCCCCATGCCGGGTGAAGGAATTTTAGTTAAAACCGGCAATCTTCACGGCACCATTACAAACACGGCCTCAGTAGTTCTAATCTACGGGTGACGTATGGCTAAGTCCAAGGGTATGGGCATTGTTACATCTGTAAAGTCAGGTAACTTTCGCCCTACCAAACAAGGTGCTGGCATGACCGCCAAAGGTGTGGCGGCGTATCGTCGTGCTAATCCCGGGTCAAAACTCAAGACCGCTGTTACGGAAGATAAGCCTACTGGCGATAGAGCCAAGCGTAGGAAGTCATACTGTGCCCGCTCATTGGGGCAGATGAAGAAGTTTCCAGAAGCGGCAAAAGACCCAAATAGTCGGATAAGACAAGCCCGTAAAAGGTGGAAATGCTAATGGAAATGATGCTTTGGAATACGTTGTTGACAGCGCTGATAGGTGTCTTAGCCTATATCGGGCATGAGAAAATATCTGAGTTACAGCGTTTAAACATTTTGATTAACCGAACCAGAGAAGAGGTGGCCCGTGATAACGTCACTCAAGCAGAAATGGACAAGTTTGTTGAACACATTGACCAGCGCTTTAACAAACTTGAAGCAAAAATTGATCTCCTTATGCAAAAGGGGTAAGTGATGGCTGACAATCATAAGGGCATCTACTTTCCCAAAACATTAATTGGTGAAGACGCATATAAAAAAGCAGGCCCTAAAGGACGGGGTTTCAATGCGCTTTTAAGAATTCCTCCCGATACTAACGAGGAAGATCTTGAAAAGATGAATAAGGCTATGTTTGAAGCCGATGACGAAGTTAGGAGAGAGACCAAAGGTGCTACAGGTAATGAGTCTATGCTTATGTCAAAATTGCGCCAAGGCCGAGAGGAAAAACGCCGTGAAACACGAGGCAAAGTACCCGACTTAGATAAACCGATTCCATATAAAAAAGGTGGTTCGGTTAGTTCGGCTTCTAAACGGGCTGACGGTTGCGCTCAACGGGGTAAAACCCGTGGAAAGATGGTGTAAATCATGAAATCAGAGCGCACAAAGATGATCGAGGAGTCAAAGGTAGATCCCAATGAGGATCTGATGACTCGTGGCATCCGAAGCGGTATGCGTGGTCTGGCACTGGCTGGAAGCCGGGTCGGTGATTTTTTAGGTCAGGGCGTAGAAGATTTAAGAAGGGGTGTTGACACGACCGTTGATGACATCAATATGCTTTTAGGTACTCCCCGTGGAAAGATGAAAGAAGAGTACCTACAAAAGAAATATGATCGTCCGGGTTATAACTATGACCAAAGACAGAAATCTGCCGCAGAGGCAGAACTACGTCGTGAGTCTCGTGGGATGAAAAAAGGTGGAAAAGTCAAAGTATCGTCTGCTTCTAAACGTGCTGATGGGTGTGCTCTTCGTGGCAAAACCCGTGGAAGGATGGTCTAGCGTGAGCGCAAGTCAGATTCTTGGGATATTAGGCACGATTGCGGCTTCTAAATTACAGCGTCCTCCTAAAGAGGAAAAGCCTAAGGAAGAGCCAAAAGAGGAAAAACCTGAAGGTAAGAGATCTGGTGGCTATGTGAAATCCGCTGATGGTTGTGCAGTGCGTGGTAAGACTAAAGGAAGGATGGTGTGATATGGGTTTTAGTTTTGGAAGCAGATCTGGGACAGTAGAAGCACAACCGGGAGGAGGTTCTTCTGGTGGTAGCGGCCCAATGGCGAAATTACTTTCTGGTATGCAATCTGCCGGGGTTGATATGACCGGTGAGTCTGCACCTACAGAAGAAATGAAGAAAAGACTTCGTGAACTAGGAATCGAAGTTTACAAAAAGGGGGGCAAGGTTTCTTCGGCTTCCAAGAGAGCCGATGGGATTGCTATGAAGGGTAAAACGAAAGGCCGGATTGTTTAATGTATTTGACGAGCAACATTCCGTACTTCAAATGTTGGGTTAGAAAAGAGTTTACAAATGGGCATCAGGGGTATCACGGGGAATATGTACACGCACTAGCAGTAGCAGTAACAACCATCCCCGATAGGTGCCTTAGTTTTCAAGTCATATTTACTGGGTGTGAAGCAGATGATGGCAGTCAACCAAATGTACATGGCGGTGCGATGTGGGCAAGGATGCCGATCACCGCTTTGGTTGGAGACATACCGCTTGAGCAATGGCCTGAGCGTATGCAAACCCATCTGGCGCAGCCTTGGGACTGTAATTCGTATAACCACGCAGTCATTAATATCCGAAGGGCGCAACCTTCTCCGTGGCTTTGTAAGATCAATAACGAGTTTCACACCGGGCGGTATCTGTTCACGGTTGACTATGCTGAGAGCGAGGTTTCAGAAGACCCGTCTCAGCATAAACAAAGCCATGTACTCATACTGACTGATGCGGGTAAATGGACGGGAAACATAGTGGCACTACCGAATAATCGAGTGCGAGTTACCAGCCCGGCGTATTGGGTTACTGGGCAAGGAGCGCCTGATTTTAAACCCAGCCAATGGATTCATTGTGCAGAGCAGGATGATTCGTACATGGATCCAGAGGTTACTTTTAACAACCTGTATAAGGAGTCTAAGAAATGATGAAGTCCAAAATGATGGCTGGCGGCGGAATGATGAAAAAGGGTTACGCCTCTGGTGGTATGCCGATGGTTATGAAGGATGGCAAAAAGATTCCTGCATTTGCGGCTGACGGCGAAGGCAAGATGAAAAAAGGTGGTATGGCTAAAGCCAAGATGGCGGCTGGTGGTGGCATGATGAAAAAAGGCTATGCTGCTGGTGGCATGATGTCCAAAATGAAAACTAGCGGCGGTGCTTCTAGCGCTTCCAAACGAGCCGACGGTGTTGCTGTTAAAGGCAAAACCAAGGGCAAACTTCTTGCCAAAGGCGGCATGACCAAATGAGACCCAGCCGTGGGATGGGGATAATTAACCCCTCTAAGATGTCGAAGACTATCAAGCGGAAAGACAATCCGAATGAGGTTGAGATGTTTGCCGGTGGCGGTCTTTATGCCAACATCGCAGCAAAGAAAAAACGTATCGCTGCGGGGTCTGGTGAAAAGATGCGTAGCGTTGGGGAGAAAGGCGCTCCTAAGAAAAGCGACTTTGCTAAGGCTTCAAAAACGGCATCGTTTAAACAGGGTGGAGAGTCTCGTGTAAACGAGGCTGGTAATTACACCAAACCCGGTATGCGAAAGGCTATCTTTGAGCGAATTAAGGCTGGCGGCAAGGGCGGTGCTCCGGGGCAATGGAGCGCTCGTAAGGCACAAATGATGGCTCTTCAGTACAAAAAAGCAGGTGGTGGGTACAAGTGAAATGGTCGGATAAGCGCAAGAAGTCTGTTGACTGCGATAACCCAAAAGGTTTTTCGGAGAAAGCACATTGCGCTGGACGTAAGA
>SXGQ01456529.1_pt1 | contig 59684 bp, 45 predicted proteins | sample 3178371 | NCBI WGS metagenome assembly SXGQ01 (sample SAMN11356859, study PRJNA531348) | freshwater metagenome | isolation source: freshwater sample F1-20 | place: China: Fuxian Lake, Yuxi | collected 2017-12-25
GGGACAAGTTGACCACGGTAAAACGTCTTTATTGGATTACATTAGAAGGGCCAAAGTAGCGGCTGGTGAGGCTGGCGGGATCACCCAACATATTGGTGCTTACTCTGTAGAGACTGATTCAGGGAAAAAAGTTACGTTTTTAGATACACCAGGTCACGAGGCGTTTACGGCAATGCGTGCACGCGGAGCTAAGGTGACCGATATTGTGATCATTGTGATTGCAGCGGATGACTCGGTCATGCCACAAACGAAGGAGGCAATCAATCATGCAATTGTGGCAGGGGTTCCGATCATTTTTGCTTTTTCTAAAGTGGATAAAGACGGTGCGAATACCGATAAAGTTCGTGAGGAGTTGTCTGCTATGAATATGTTGGTGGAAGACTGGGGTGGAAAATACCAAAGTCAAGAAATTTCATCTAAATCAGGTTTAGGTATTAATGATTTATTGGAAAAAGTATTGTTAGAAGCTGAATTGCTTGAGTTAACGGCTAACCCAAATAAAAAGGGAGTCGGCACAGTGATTGAGGCAGAATTAGATAAGGGTCGTGGATATGTGACTACCTTGTTGATTCAAGCGGGTACTTTGAAAATAGGTGATATGATGTTGGCAGGTGACAATTATGGCCGTGTTAAGGCGATGTTTGATCATTATGGCCAAAAAATAAAGAAGGCGGGTCCTTCGACGCCAGTCCAAGTATTAGGATTGAATGGGGCGCCACAAGCTGGAGATAAATTATTGTGTTTAGAAAATGAGCGTGAGGCACGTGAGATTGCTAATAAAAGAGAGCAAATTTTACGTGAGCAAACCTTGCGTACACGTAAGCATATTACTTTAGAGGAGATTGGTCGTCGGAAGGCGATTGGTACCTTTAGAGAATTAAACGTAATTGTAAAAGGTGACGTGGATGGTTCGGTGGAGGCCTTGTCAGATTCATTGATGAAGTTGTCGACGGAGGAAGTCCAAGTTAGAATTATTCACAAAGGGGTGGGACAGGTTTCTGAGTCAGATGTGGCGTTAGCGTCAACATCAGATGCGGTTATCATTGCCTTCCAAGTTCGTCCTTCTCAAAATGCTAGAAAATTAGCTGAGAATGAGCAAATTGAAATCCGTAATTATTCCATTATTTATCAGGCCATTGATGAAATCAAGGCCGCGATGGAGGGTATGTTAGCGCCAACCTTTGAAGAAATCATCACCTCAAATATCGAAGTTAGGGATGTATTCAAAATCACTAAAATAGGTACTGTGGCTGGTTGTTATGTCTTAGATGGAACGGTTAAACGTGCGCATAAAATTAGAGTGATTCGTGACTTCGTGGTTATTCACGATGGCGAGATATCGGCTTTGAAGAGATTTAAGGATGATGTACAGGAAGTCAAATTTGGTTATGAATGCGGTTTGTCTGTGAAGAACTTCAATGATTTAGAGGTGGGCGATAATTTAGAGTGTTACGAAATGAAGGAAGTGAAACGTACGTTGAAATAAAGATTAACGTTATGAAAGGAAAAGGCCAAATCGATGATTTGGCCTTTTTTGTTCGCTATAAATATTGATAGTTTTAAATTAACTTATTTATTTCTCAGTGCTAAATTATAAAAATGGATTAGCTTAACAGTTCCTTTAAGTTCACAGATTTGAAGAAGACATAAATTAACGCTAAAAATAAACCAAAAAGAATGGATCCAACCGTGATCAACAAGCGATTTGGGCTACTTTTTCCGTAATTCACTTGGGCTGGTTCTAGCACTTTAAATAAAGGAGTTTCTTTTTGAATTCGAATTTTAGCTTCATTTAACTGAGTCGTTAAGGTTGAATATAAATTGAATGATAGATCTACTTCATATTGTAATTTCTTTTCTTGGTCCTTCGCTACATTTAAGAATGGATTTCTATTTTGATCTTTATAATTGGATAAGGTAAACAATGACTGATCGTAACGTTTCCTTGCTTCATCTTGCCTATCCTGTAAAAATCGCATCTCTTTATTTGCTTTCTCTGTTCGGTAGCTAATCACATATTTGGTTAGTTGGGCCTGCACGATACTCGTCATATTTGCTGCGACAATGGGATTTGACATTTTTGCCGAAATCAAAATAGCAGGCGATTTTTTATCGGTCTCAATTTTGATCGCTGCTTTTAGTTGTCCAATGGCTGAAGATTCTCTATCAGACATTGTCAACAAATCGGGTTCAAAACCGATTTTTGATTTAACAGATTGGGTGATTTTTGTTTGAGTGATTTTTTCTTCTCCTGATAGGATTTTCGAGAAATTCAATGGCGCATTCTCATTTTTCTCATTCAAATAATCTAAAATGGTCTGCCATTTTTTTAATTTAGGATTATAAATTTTGGATTTAATTAGCTCTAATAGGAAGGGAGAACTTTCAACAAGATTTGGGTAAAGACTTGGATTAATAATGTCCACATTTGAATTTGCCCCACCAATATTTATTCCGGCTAGTCCTGCTAATCCTGCCAAACCTCCCAAATTTGCAGATTGATTATTGGCTTGATTTGCCTCAGGCAATAATTTCACTACAGATGAATATTCGTTATTAAGCGTTAATGAATAAACGGCGCCTATGCCTCCAAATAGTAAAGCGATTAATGCAATCGTTAATTTAAATTTATTGAGGGCACGAAATATTTCACCAAAATTAATTGAAATTTCGCCACTGTCTTCAATGCTGGTCGGCCTATTATTTTCAGTATTTGACATGGGAATTATTTTGGTAAATTATTAACTAAGGTTAAAATCGCAAATGATACTGATACTAAGCTTGATGTTAAGCCAATGGCCTCAGCAGCTGTTAAACCTTTCTTAGCACCAGCTGGGTTTTTAGGCACAACAATTTCCGCTCCTGGACTAATGACTGGATTTTTCTTAAATATAAAAAACCGCCTTATCTGATTTGAAATTCCATTGGCATAAGTAACATACGTATTCTTTTTATCTGCCATGTCAGAATAACCACCCGCTTCCGCGATATAATCACGAAGTGTATAACCCTCTTTATAAGAAACCGCTAATGGATTTTGAATGGCTCCCGTTAATTTGATTGTTTGCAATAATCGGGGAATGATTAATTCATCACCCGCCATCAATTGCAGATTTTCTTGAGATTCAGGATTTTTAAGAATCTCTTTTAAATTCACGCCGACGGTCGTTGAATCACGTATTAATTTAGCACCTTCTAGATAACCTTCAGCTCTTAATCCACCGGCTCTTAATAAAATGTCGGAAATTTTCTGTTTGTTATTTTGAATCGCATAACTTCCTGGGTAATTAACCATACCGATCAATTTAACAGATCTTTGTTCCTCATAGTTAGGTGCCCTTCGAATGGAAATAATGTCGAATGGTTTTAAGGCCAATTGACTTCCTTCATTATTTAATTTTAAACTTCCATCCACTTCAAAGGTGATAATTTCAATTTTATTGGTTAAAATCTCCCCATTTCCATGGTTGATAATTCTACGGGCTAATTCTAAATTGGCAAAACTAGCAGACTCTTTAAATCCTTTCGCGAGCAATATCAAATCTCCTACTTTCATTCCTTCCTTAAACTCAAACTCCCCAGGTTCATTTACTTCTCCCAAGATATCTACAAATCTTTTCTCTCGTAAATTGGTAATAGAAAAGACCTTCAGGTTATCTTCTCGTTGCAAAATAATATCAGGACTTTCCCCTCTCATGATTTTACCTAAATCAATCGATAAAATTTCTGGATCAAAATTCTCTTTTCTTCTGGTCAAACTAGCCCTTCCTAAAAAAGCATCTTCTCTTAATCCTTCTGCTTTTTTAATTAACTCTTTAACACTATTCAATCCGTTTTCCAACGCATACATTCCAGGACGGAAAATTGCGCCTTCTATTTCTACTTTATTCTCAAATCGTTCAATGATTGTTCCAACCGAATATTTATCACCATTTTGGGGCAAGAACGTTGATACTTCTTCTTGCGTAATATTCAATAGTTTCAATTCCCTAGAAGTGTTTCTTCGAACATTTATTGTATACGTGTATGCCTTTTCAGTAAATCCACCCGCAAACCTTAATACATCTTTGAATGTTTCTCCTTTAATAGATTCAAAAATCATAGGTCTCTTTACTTCCCCAGTCATCTCAATCCTATTTTCATAATCTGCGATGCGGATGATATCTTGGTCTTGAAGATGAATATTGTCTTTTTGATCCGCTCGTAACAAGAAGTCGTAAAGATCTAAAGTTCTAATAATTTTATTTCCTCTAATGACCTTGATATTTCGATACGAACCGTTCTCGCTAGGTCCTCCTGCCACATATAAAGCATTAAAAACCGTTGCTAAAGATGAAACGGTGTAGGTTCCAGGGAATTTCACTTCGCCGGTAAGAACCACTTTGATACTTCTTACACTTCCTAAGGTAACCTGGGCAGAGGAACCACTTCCTGGTTTATTTAAGCCTTGATATAATTGGCGTAAGCGACTGACAATTCTATCCGAAGCCACATCAACGGTCAAACCATTAATGTATATAGGTCCAAGATTCAAAATTGTAACTGTTCCTTCCGTACTCACTTTGACTTTAAAATTATCTAACACATCGCCATAAATATGAATATTTAATTCATCATCAGGCCCAATTTGATAACTTTTGGGAGTGGCAATTCTTAAGTCAGGCTCAAATGTTAATTTTTCATTATTAAATAAGCTTGAACCAAAAATCGTTTTTTCTAAACTCCTTGATAAACGCAATTGCAATGCTTTATATTCTTTAACCAAACTATCATTATATATATCTAATGGAAGACTTAATAATTTTCTTTCCTCTAAAGTTAATGGAATCTCTTTTTCATTCCCAAACTCATCATACATTGTATACGCATTATTTTGCATGAATTCATTTGCATTCTGTCCCTGCTGATTTAATACGTTATTTTTGCTTTGATTTGATTTTCCATTGACTAAATTAGTTTTTTTCTTATTACTCAATTTACCTTTAGTTGTTCTACTCCCATCATCATCTTTCGCATTATTTTTATCGTATGGATCATTTGAATCAACCGCTTCGTCGGTCCCATTGGATGAATTATTTCCTCCTGTTTGAGTATTCGCAATTCTAGATCTCATTTTGGCTATGTCTGCCGGTGTGTATCCCTGCGCCTTAGCCGCTTTTTCAATTTGCATTTCAGTCATCCCGCTCGACTGCGCTCTTTCTAAAAACAATGCAATCTCATCATCCGTTAAATCATCTACGTTTCTTTTGGGTGCATTCGTTTGAGCTAACGATACATTAGCTAAAAGGGCAAACATCAAAACAAGTGAATGGAATATAGGACGTATAACGCTATTCGAAAATTTCATATTATTCATGAATGGGTATAAAATACAAGCAAATTTATTAATTTTTTTGTTCTTGTCCCTATTTCGGGGGCCAACTATTTATTCTAAGGCTACATGTTTTAAAATTTAGGGCAAGATAAAGTACGCTTGATTTTCAGGTATGGCTTTTTGATTGACATGTCTAAGTCAAATAAATAAGCAATCGATATTTCATGAGCTCCTCCAGAGGGTAATCCCAAATTTGAGATGGTCATGTCATACGAATAGCCAATCGAGAAATTATCCTGTTTATATCCTAACAAGGCCACAAAGGCCTCTCTGTTAGGAGCATTTTTACTAGTCTTTAAGGGGATGCCTCGATACCAAGCACCTATCACTAAAGGCGATAAGGTCAAATATGCCCCCAAATCCATTTGGTCAAAGGTTCCTTGGTGTTTATAATGCATCACCGGACTAATACTTTTTTCTCTATTTCGCTCACTCGCGGAATTTTGCTCATAATAGGAATCTTCAAATAAAATCTTTGTCCCTAATTGAACACTGTATTTAGTCTGTAAAATATCATTGCTACCACTAATCAAGGACTTATTTGGAGCATTTAAGTGATGAGCCGAAACCCCTAACCAAGTGTTTTTTAAATTAAATAAAGCCCCCGCCGATAAATCTACATAATTTACATTGGGTTTAAATTGGCTCAATATCGGATCCGTTGACGTTCCCAAACTCCCCCCACTGACCAAGGAACTTACTTGGTCCCCAAACACCAAACTCGAATAATCAATTCCTTTGTTCACATAAGCCCCCTCCATACCAAATGAAACAGAACTTTCTTCCGCCAAAGTCAAATGGTATGCATATTGGAGTCCTAATGTGGTAGTCTTTAAATTGGAAAATTGTTTGTCGGTCGTAGCCATAAACCCAAATCCACTATTCATGCTAGCCACACTTATATCAGCCGTTATGGATGAAAATTGATAATTGGCATTCAAATTTGGCCACTGATTTCGATGATTGAAATTAACTTTGGAGGTTTGGCTAACTCCCGCAAAGGCCGGAGAAATTAATAAGGGTGCCGCGTAAAATTGTGACAAAGTAGGGTCCTGTCCACGAACAACCCAAGGGCTCAAGGTAAGAAGGGTACATAAACATGAAAAAATCAAAACGATTTTTCTCATAATTTTGCGCTTAGCCCCGCAATTTAACGCTTAGCTTTTCAAAAACCAATAAAATGACTTAATTTGTGTTGCTTAATCATCTTTACACCATGCTGCGTAAATTTCTTTTCCTGCTCTCTTGGTTATTGATTAGTCATATTTCTTTCAGTCAAATCATCATTCGGAATAATTGCATTACCCAATGCGCCAATTGCACCGTGAGTCCGTCAAGCGACTTGGCAACAGTGTTTGATTGGGCCGTGGACATGCCCGCCGGAACCAATTATTTTTGGGATTTTGGTGAACCAGGTTCTCCTACTAATACATCCACCCTTCGTACGGGTTCTCATCAATATTGCACTCCTGGCGTTAAAACAGTGACTTTGACTTTGGTCAATGGAACCTCAACGACCAAGACTGTTAAAAAGTTTACAGTAGGCCAACTCCCCTATATTTATTTAGGAAAGGATGATAAAGACACTACAAAGACCATTTGCGATGGCCAATTCGTAGAATTGAACGCATTTGGGAAGGTAGGAAAACCTAATTATCCAATCGATGTGTTGTGGTATCCCAGTGGAAAAACGACAGATACAATCAAGGTTCGTGATTCCGGATGTTATTCTGTTCAAATTACTGATCGTGCTTCTGGATGTACAGCCGAAGCCAAAATGCAAATTAAAATTTGTGGAGAACGAGATCCCGATAAAAACTTATCAAAATTCACGAAGGCTTGGGCTTTTGGAGATGGAGCCTCTATTTTATTTACGGGTTCACCAGATAACCCGACTTTAGTCACCAGTAAAATTAGTGCCCCCAATGGAGTAGCTAAAATGGAGGACCCCAGCATTTCAAACGGACTGATTTTTTATACAGATGGACAAAAGGTTTTTGACAAGTTTAATAATCCCATCGACCCAACCAAAATATTAAATGGCGATCCGACAAATTCCCAAGGGGTCACCATCATTCCTAAGTCGACGTGCAAGGGATGCCAATCCGAATACTACGTGTTCACCCTCAGTAAAAATGCTAAAGGAGAAAATTTAATTTTTTACAGCATCGTGGACATGAAAATGAATAAAGGCAAAGGGGGCATTTCAGTTTTAAATGATACCTTAAGCCCCGTTCCTAGCACTTCAAGAATTTTAGCGACCGAAGGGGGTAATGGGTTTTATTGGCTAGTGACGCAGGATGCGGATCCTTTGGCCACGTCAACGACCACCCGAATATTTAAAGTGTCTCCTTCTGGAATTTCAGCGCCGATTGTCACTAAATCCGGGACAAGTATTTCTGCTGCCGCGGGGTCAACAGGAAATACCAAAATCTCATCACCCAATTCCACTAAATTGGCGATTACCATTCCTGGACCTCCGACCAATAAAGTCGATATTTATGACTACGATAAAGCGACGGGAAAATCGACTTTGTCGTTTACCCTAGATTTAGGAATAAGTCCGCCCACTTTATATGGAGTTGAATTTTCCTCCAATGACAGTGTGCTCTATATTTCCATGCAAGGAGATGGAGGTTCAATCCCTTCTCAAATTTTGCAATTTGATATTTCCAGTAAAAATGCGGTCAAAACATTAGCGAGCAAACAAGTAATTTATTCCGGCTCTGAAAAGGTGGGGGCATTGCAAATAGATCCGATCAATCATGCGATAATTTTTGCCGCTTTTCAGGGCAGTAATATTCTTGGGAAAATTAAAGGGTTAAATAACCTAGTGACTGCCAAAGGTGACACCAATATTATGGCAAAATTTACTCGAAATGGGTTTGGTGTGGATTCTTTAGGGAAACCGATCACTTTGCCTTTGGGTGCGACGAGCCAATTAGGATTGCCGCCTACGATTCCTTTTCCGATTACTCCCCAAAACCCTCCCTCCATCACGCAAACTTGTGAGGGCACCACTTTTAAATTTACGGTTTCTCAAAAACTTTGTGATCCATTAAACAATGATCGTATTGATTGGAAAATTTATCAAACGACATTAAGCCCTTTTCCAGAGCCGATAACTGGGATTTTGGTTCCGCTGGATACCAAGAAGCTTATCCATTCTTTTACAGGCGCAGAACTAAAATATGATTTTACCACATCTGACAAATATGTCATCACCGCAGCCATTACTAATAGTTGCGTGAAGGCCTATTTGATGGATGCGCAACAATTTGATATCGTGGTTTTAAAACCCGTTATTCTGGATGCCGAGTACAATCGAATTTGTAAGTCGGATGCAAAAATTAGCCTAACTAAATCTCCCGTCTCTAAAAATCTCAGTTATGTGTGGAGCAATGGAGATAAAACACCTACAGCTACATTTAAATCTCCAGGAGGAGATTTGTCGTTGGTTCTTTCTGATACTGCGACTAAATGTTCGGTAAAAGTGTCCACCAAAGTTAATTTCTTAGAAAATAGGTATGTGATGCCCCAAAAAGACTTTTCTATTTGCATGGACAGCCCGATTCCATTTCCAATCCAATTGAATTCGAGCATGAAAGACTTGAAATTCAAATGGACAGGACCTTCGATGACATCAGCTGACACAACCAATAAAATTTTAGTCAAAACCAGCGGGAATTACCTAGTAAAAATCACCGATAAAGATAATTGTGTAATGAATAATGCGTTTCCCGTTTCTGATAAATGTGAGCCCATCATTATTGCACCTAGTATTTTTACGCCCAATGGGGATGGCAAAAATGATTATTTTTCGCCCTTGCCTAAAGTTGTCAAACGAGTAGAAATTTTAAGTTTGCAAATTTTTAACCGTTGGGGTGAAATGATATTTTCCAAATCGGGATCCTCCGATTTACAATGGGATGGGAAATCAAATGGAGTTAGAGTTCCTCAAGATTCCTATGCGTGGGTTGTTCAATACAAGGCGGTTGATTTTCCAGAAAAAGGTATTCAGACCATTCGGGGAGCGGTCATTGTGGCCTATTAACCCATTGACCGTTAAATAAATACATGTCCTTTTAATAATTTTTCGCTCATTTTTCAAGGGCCTACGGTTAATATTGATTTTAAGTTTAGACAGCTAAAAATCAATTCTATGAAATTTCAATACATTATTTCTGTTTTTTGCTTTTTATTCTTGAGTGCCTGTGCTTCCATGCCCAATTTGCCCAACAAAGAATTTAAAGTTTCCATTACATCGATTCCAGAAGGAGCCGATGTTCAGTTAAATGCATATTACGTTGGCAAAGCCCCTTTAACTCTTACCATCAACACCAATTCAAGTAATTTCATTTACGTAAGTAAAGTAGGATTTGCCGGGCAAAGAATCACTTTAGATGGGAAGCAGAGTGAAATTAAAGTACAATTGGTAAAGGAATAGGGATGAAAATAACCTTTCTAACTCGTTTGTTGGCCTACTGGCAAGGAAACAAAGTGGTCACACTTTATTCTACTTCAAATAGTCGAGTTTATACAACCATTGCCATCAAAACGAAAGACCAATGGATTTGTCAATTCCCTATTTTTGATAAAGAATGGGAATACATTTCAATAACCCTTTTGACAAATGGGAACTTAAAATTTACAGATCCAAAATTTGAAAATGCCGGTATCGATCGCTGGCGTTAATTAATAAGCCCTAACTTCTACTCCCTTCATAAAATTCACAAAGGCTTTGTTGACCACTTGATTCCCGCCTGGAGTAGGGAAGTTTCCTGTAAAATACCAATCGCCTAAATGATTCGGGCATGCGACATTTAAATTTTGCACTGTTTGGTAGATCACCGAAACTTCGGCTTGAAGATGTTTGGGTTTGACAATTTCTGCAATCTTATTTGAAATTTCTTCGTTGGTAAACGGCGCATAAATAGCCTTGACAAAATTCTCTGAAGTTGACGTGCCATTTTCTAATGCCAACAAACATTTCAAGTTAACTTCATCTAAAATATTTTCAAGCCCTCTTTCTTTTAACAATTCCAAGGCTGCTCTAAAGGCTACAAAATCCTTCATTTTTGACATATCAATGCCATAGCAATCGGGATACCTGATTTGTGGCGCCGAAGAAACAATCACAATTTTCTTAGGAGAAAGCTTATCCAATAGACTCAAAATACTTTTTTCTAAGGTCGTTCCACGGACAATGGAATCATCGATTAACACAACTGAATCGACACCCTTGTTGATCACTTCATATGTCGTGTCATACACGTGTGATACCATGTCGTCTCTTTGGTCGTCACTCGCTATAAAAGTTCTAACCTTTACATTTTTGGAAATAAGTTTTTCGACACGAGGCCTAAAAGTCAGTAATTCTTCCAATTCCTCCTCAAACAATATCCCATCCATGATGGCTTTTTTTCTTTCTTTGGCCAAATGATCTTCTAGGCCGTCAATCATTCCTAGAAATGCAGTTTCAGCGGTATTGGGGATATAAGAAAAAACCGTGTTTTTTAAATCGTGGTTTACTTCATCTAAAATTTGTGGAATTAATAATTGGCCTAGTTTTTTACGCTCATGGTAAATATCAGGATCTGATCCTCTGGAGAAATAAATTCGCTCAAACGAGCATGATTTTTGTTCTAAACGGTCTATGAATGCTGCTTCCTTAACGGATCCATCCATCGCTATCACGAGTGCATGTCCAGGAGTCACTTCTTTGATTTCGGAATATTCGCAATCGAACGACGTTTTAATGGCTTGTTTTTCTGAGGCAACTACCACAACTTCATCGTCGATGTAATAAAAAGCTGGACGAATTCCGGCAGGATCTCTTGCGACAAAAGCAGATCCAAATCCCGTCATGCCGACCATCGCGTAACCTCCGTCAAAATCTTTACATGACCTTTCTAGGACACGCATTAAATCAATTTTTTCGGCTAGGATATCGGATAACTCTGGATTTTCGTATTTATCGCGGTATTTTAAAAATTGTCTTTGGTTTTCCTCATCCAAAAAATGGCCAATTTTTTCCATCACGGTGACAGTATCCACTTTTTCTTTCGGATGCTGTCCTAAGGAGACTAATTTGTCAAACAAATCATCCACATTAGTCATGTTGAAATTTCCTGCCATCACTAAATTTCGTGAACGCCAGTTGTTTTGTCGCAACATCGGATGGCAATTCTCAATCTCATTCTGGCCATGAGTACCATAACGCAAGTGACCTAGGAGTACTTCACCCGTAAATGCCACATTATCTTGCCACCAAACCGCATCTTTTGAGGCATCGATGCCTGTATCGCGCTTGGTTTCTTTGGCTAACTTATGTGCTTTCTTGAATTTCTTATCTATTTTTCCGAAGATGTCGGAAACAGCTTCAGGTTTCACAGATCTATATCGACTGATATACCGATGACCCGGTTTTACATTAATTTTGATGTTGGCAACCCCCGCTCCATCTTGCCCCCGATTTACTTGCTTTTCCATCATTAAATACAACTTTTTAAGGCCGTACATGGGGTTGTTGTATTTATCCAAATAGTACTGAAATGGCTTACGTAATCGGATTAGGGCTATTCCGCATTCGTGCTTAATGGAATCAGACATTAGATATTTTTTCTAGGAGAAGAATTCGTTTCAAAATCAGGTCAAAATTAGGGAATTATTAGGGAAGCCAAGCGTTAATTTTAGATTTTTTTAATCTATAAATTCCAAAAATTAAAAATAAGATTTGGAGCAATTAAACAAAGGATTATACCGGCAGCTATTAAACCAAAAATCCACATATTTTTTTCAATTATTATTTCTTGATTTACATCCGATTTTTTAAAATAAATATAAAATGGGATTTTTAAATAATAGAATACCGATACCGCCGTCGCGAAAATAGCGACAGATAATAAAGCGATAGTCGATATACTGGAATGGGCTTGAATCGACTCCCAGAGCAATGAAAAATAGGTGATTTTTGCTAGGAAAGTTCCTGCTGGCGGAAGCCCGATAAGCGCTATAAAGCCAACGAATAACAAAAGCGATTTGATGGGTTGCGATTTTGACAAACCTTTCCAGCCGTCCAAATTATCTACATATTCCATGTCATTTTCAGCTTGATTTTCTGCCAAAAAGAACACCAAAATAGTGCTTAATCCATACGTTAACCCATAAAACAATAAAGCTTCTGTAGCTTCTTTGGCAGGTGAAAGCCAAACCATAGCCATAAATCCCCCATGTGCAATGCTAGAATACGCAAGTAAACGCTTGATATTTGTCTGCGTTATAGCCCCTAAATTTCCTATCAAAAGGGTTAAAATAGCCAATGATGAAATATACATACTAATGTCAGTGGGTATGAAATGAATCATTCGGATCCCTAACCAGGTTACGGCAATTTTAGGGGCTATCGATATCCAAGCCATCCACGGCGCCGACAACGTTTCTAAAACATCTGGACTCCAGGGATGGAGTGGCGCCCATGACATCTTAAAAAGTAAAGCACATGAAATAAGGCCCAAACTTAGGCCAATGAACAGTGGATCCGCAGAAGAAAAAACCCGCGTAAAAGCTGGATTGCTAAAGGACATGGTGCCGGAAAGTCCATACATGAGCGAAATTCCATAGAGAAATATAGCGGATGTCGCCATGCCAAAAAGCACATAGGGCAATGCTGCGCGAGCACCTTCGGAATCTTTTCGAATGCCGACCAACAAATATGTACCCAAGGACATTAATTCAATGGCCAAAAATAGGCTGAGCCAATGATTACTGATTCCCGTTAAAAGAGATCCAGATAAAATGCTGAAAAACCCTATTTGCTCTTCTATGCTTAATTTTTTTCCAGTTATTTGGCTGACCAGTAAGATTAAAAAGCCCAAGGCTAAAATCAATAAATTGATCGAATTGCTGGCAGTTGTAATCCAAAATAATGAAAAGGAGGCAAAGCCATTATGGCCATTTTGGAGTCTTTGAAATGCTAAGGCTAAAATAAATAGCAAGCCTAATAAGGAAATGAAATAGCGCCACGAGGAACTGGATTTTTCGGAATTGCCGTGGATAAATAATTCAACAAATATGCCTAGAATGAGTAGGCCAAGCACCAGTATTTCCGGAAGCATCAATGAAAAACCTTGAACGATTTGGTCCAGTTTTACGGATAATCCAGCAAGGGTTTCAGCAGAAAACATGTTCAAATTTAGTGTTTTTTGGCAGGTATTTTTTGACTTAAGTAAAAAGCCGTTGGATTATTTTTTAAATGAATCATTTCTTCAGGGCTCCCCTCAAAGCTTAAATGTCCTCCCTGCTCTCCTCCTTCCGGGCCTAAATCAATGATGTGATCGGCGCATTTAATGACCTCCATATTATGTTCAATAATCACCACCGTATCACCTTGTTCCACTAAATCATTTAGGGCCTTGAGTAATTTTTTAATGTCATGAAAATGTAAACCCGTCGTAGGTTCGTCAAAAATAAATAAGGTTTTCCCTTTATTCGAATTCCCCTTGCCTAAAAAACTGGCCAATTTTACGCGTTGGGCTTCCCCGCCAGAAAGCGAATTAGAAGACTGTCCCAGTTTTATGTATCCCAGTCCTACTTGGAATAAAGGGTCAATTTTTTCCGCAATGCGTGGCAATTTTTCACTGAAGAAAGGAATACTTTCCTCTACGGTCATGTCTAAAATTTCAGCAATGTTTTTGTCTTGGAAAGTAACCTCTAAAATTTCTTGTTTGAATCGACGGCCTGCACACGACTCACAAGTAAGCTTGATGTCCGCCATAAACTGCATTTCAATCGTTATTTCGCCTTCCCCTTGGCACGTTTCGCAGCGACCTCCTTCCACATTAAAAGAAAAATGTGCTGGTTTATATCCCCTTGATTTTGACATGGGCAGTTCGGAATACAATAGCCGAATGGCGTCATATGCTTTTATATAAGTGATCGGATTGGATCTGGACGACTTCCCAATGGGTTGTTGGTCCACCATTTCCACCCCCGCAATTTTCTGTAAACTACCCTTTATTTCCCTAAATCGGCCAGTTTCTTCGGTGCCCAACTGGAGATTTCTCAACAAAGCAGGGTATAATATTTTTCTGATGAGTGTTGATTTCCCTGACCCACTTACACCCGTTACCACGGTCATAATCCCTAATGGAATTTTAACATCTAAATTTTTAAGATTGTTTTCTTGTGCCCCCGTAATTTCGATGTGGGCTAAGGCTTTTCTTCTAATGGTCGGAATGTCAATTTGGTCTGCCCCATTTAAAAAACGAAGGGTATGGCTATCCGTAAGCTTATCCGCCAATGCATCTTCTAGATTTCCTTGGAAGATGAGTTGGCCCCCATGTCTCCCCGCCTCAGGACCGATGTCAATGATCTGGTCTGCTGCGCGCATGATTTCTTCTTCGTGCTCAACCACAATGACGGTGTTGCCCATTTTTTTCAACATATCCAGCACGGAAATCAGTCTTTCCGTGTCACGTGGATGTAGGCCAATGCTGGGTTCATCCAAAATATACATGGAGCCCACCAACGCGCTACCCAGTGAAGTGGCTAATTTGATGCGCTGAAACTCACCGCCTGATAAACTAGAACTAAGCCTGTTCAGAGTCAAATAACCCAAACCCACCCGATTCATGTAGTCAAGGCGGTTATTAATTTCAATTAATATTCTTTTGGCAATCGATTGATCATGATCACTTAAATCCAAGGAATCGAAGAATGCTTTTACTTTTGAAATCGGCCAAAGCACCAAGTCGATAATCGATGTATTGTGAATTTTAACATAAGCCGCATCTCCCCTCAATCTTGACCCTTGGCATTCAGGACATGTTGTTTTTCCTCGGTAACGAGATAACATGACCCGGTATTGAATTTTATACGTCTCTTTTTCTAAGTGTTCAAAAAATTGAGTTAAACCAGAAAAATATTTATTGCCTTTCCAAAGCAGTTTTTTCTCACTGTCTGAAAGATCTTTGTAGGGTCTGTGAATTGGAAAATCAAAATGTATTCCATTTCGCAATAGTGGATGTAGCCACTCGCTCATTCGTTCACTTCTCCAGGGTGCGATGGCTCCCTCATACACAGATAAATCATGGTCTGGGATTACTAAATCAGGATCTAGGCCAAGGACTTTTCCGTAGCCTTCACAGTTTTTACAAGCACCGTAAGGATTATTGAAAGAGAATAAATTTAAGCTAGGTTCTTCAAAAGCGATGCCATCTAATTCAAATTTATTGGAAAATATTTTTCGTTTTTCGCCGTCAATTTCGATCCAACAAACACCTTCGCCTTCGAAATAGGCTGTTTGAACCGAATCGCCTAGTCTAAAAATCGTTTCCTCATCTTCAGGCTGGCTGATTAATCGGTCTATCAGTATGGCTATTTCAGTGGGCTTTTTACTAAGTGATTTCAATTGGTTTGCATCCTCGACGAGCTCTTCTAGGTCAATGATTTCCTTCTCAAATTTTAATCTTGTATAGCCTTTTTGAATTAAGAGTTGGCATTCATCCTTCAGCGTTCTTTCCGTTTGCGAAATCAAAGGAGCTAAAATGAGTACTTTTTTTTGTGCATGCGTTCCCACCCAATCCACGATTGTCGAAACAGAATCTTTTTTAACTTCCTTGCCTGACTTAGGCGAATATGTTTTCCCTATTCGGGCAAATAGCAGTTTTAAATAGTCGTAAATTTCTGTGCTAGTGCCGACGGTCGACCGCGGATTTTTTGTATTCACTTTTTGTTCAATCGCAATGGCGGGAGACACTCCTTTGATATAATCTACGGCAGGTTTCTCCATCCTGCCTAAGAATTGGCGCGCATAAGAATTTAGACTCTCGACATACATTCGTTGGCCCTCCGCAAATAACGTATCAAAGGCCAATGATGATTTGCCAGATCCAGAAAGTCCAGTGATGACAACAAATTGATTTCTAGGAATAGCCACATCCACATTTTTCAAATTGTGGACACGAGCACCTTTAATTATGATGTGTGTTTTCGGGTCGAAATTTTCGATGGCCGACGAGCTTGCGATGCCCGTTTTAATATCATTCATAAGACAAAAATAAACCTTTTAACTTGATAAAAATTATCAATGGATAGATTTTTAAAATCCCTTTTTCTATGTGATATTTGAGTTGCGATTTGTAGCTTTACTAAATTTCAAAATAAGCCTAGTTTAGAGGCAAATTATGGATTAATATTTTTATCATGAGCAAGATAGTAACACTGATTTTATTTTCTTTTTTGGTATATACGCCTAACTTATTAGCACAAGATCCAATCGTGATTAAAGAGGAGGGGGCAAGAGGAGATTTGGATATAGAGCCGGATGTTAGTGAGCTTAGTTTTAGGGAGCGTTTGCATTTCGGTGGAGGTATTTCAGGTTTGAGTTTTGGAAATCCTACGAGTATTGGTATTTCACCAATGGCGGGTTATTTACTCGCAAAAAATACGATTTTAGGCCTTGGAATGACGTATCAGTATTTTTCATTAAACTATGCGGGTTATAAAGCTACGAGTAATTTATTAGGAGAAAGAATTTTTGTTCGCCAACAAATTCCTGCATTATCCGCTTTGATTGGCCAGGGTTATTTAACGGCACAATTGGAAAATTTCGATAATATGTCTCCGGGTACCACAGGTGGATATTCAAATCCATTTTTAGTGGGCATTGGAATTGGTTCTCGAATCGGTATTAATTTATCTCTTATGTATGATTTAAATTATTCAGAAACTTCAGGAAAACAGTCGCCTTATGGCTCAGCATTCGTAGTTCAGGTGGGTGGATTTTTCTTTTAATTTTTTTTTGCTTTTTTTTAAACAATTTGGCTTTAAATCAGTCTTGTATATCGGTAAGAAATTCATAAATTCGAATTCATTTTATTAACATATGTCTACATCTACTTTTGCAGAACCTTTATTGGTTGAAGATCCTAATCGTTTCGTTTTATTTCCTATAAAACATGATGATATTTGGCAGTTTTATAAAAAAGCGGAAGCGTCCTTTTGGACTGCGGAAGAAATTGATTTACAACAAGATTTAGCTGATTGGAAAAAAATGAATGACGGAGAGCGTCATTTTATTTCTCATGTTTTGGCATTTTTTGCTGCATCAGACGGAATTGTTAATGAAAATTTAGCCAATAACTTTTTGAAAGAAGTTCAATATGCAGAGGCTAAATGTTTTTATGGTTTCCAAATCATGATGGAAAACATTCATTCAGAAACCTATTCATTGTTAATCGACTCTTACATTAATGATCCAAAAGAAAAGGATCATTTACTTCGTGCCATTGAAACGATAGATTGCGTGAAGAAGAAAGCGGATTGGGCATTGAGATGGATCGAGAGTGATAGTTTTGTTGAGCGTTTAATTTCATTTGCTGCTGTGGAGGGAATTTTCTTCTCAGGTAGTTTTTGTTCAATATTCTGGTTGAAAAAGCGTGGTTTAATGCCAGGCTTATCTTTCTCAAATGAGTTGATTTCTCGCGACGAAGGTTTGCACTGTGATTTTGCTTGTTTACTATACACAGACCATATTAAAAATAAAATTTCTCAAGAACGTATCTATGAGATTATCTTAAATGCAGTTGAGATTGAAAAAGAATTTGTGACAGTGGCTCTTCCTGTTTCATTGATCGGAATGAACGCCGAATTAATGTGTCAATACATTGAATTTGTTGCAGATCGTTTATTGATTTCGTTAGGATGTAAGAAAAACTATAATGCAGTGAATCCATTCGACTTTATGGAAATGATTTCATTGCAAGGGAAAACGAATTTCTTTGAGAAGCGTGTAGCTGAATATCAAAAATCAGGTGTTATGTCGGACAAGGAATCGATGTCTTTTTCAATGGACGAAGATTTTTAAATCTAAACTTATTTATGTTAAATGCCATGATGAAAATCAGGGCATTTTTTTTGCCCTATACTTACCAACGTTCAAGGACCATAGGCAAGGAAAGTCCAATGATGATGCCTGAAATGACTAGAACATAATAGGTTAATTTGATTTTAAATAATTCAATCAGGATATTGGAAAAGAAGAGTATGGAAGCTACGACAATTATTTGAGCTAATTCTAAGCCTATATTAAAGGCAAATAATGGGGATAAAATTGAACTCTCTTGGCCCAACAAGCTTTGCAAATAATTAGAAAATCCTAAGCCGTGGATCAAACCAAAAATTGATACAAGAATAAATTTACGTCTCGATAGTTTGGTTGATTTTACTTTGGTCTCCCTAAAATTTAAATTGGAGAAAGCGGAAAATAAAATGGTACAAGGAATTAAAAACTCGATCCAATTTTGCGAAAATTCAATCCATTTTAACGTGGCTAAGGCTAAGGTCAACGAATGACCCAAGGTAAAAGCAGTGATTAAAAGTAAGAGTTTATTTGCGTCATAGAATTTATAAATACACGTAATAGATAAAATGAATAGCAAGTGGTCTAAGGCCTGAATATTCATGATATGCTGAAATCCTAAAATCAGGTAGCTGTTAAATGTGGACATGTATGACGTAATTTTCCCTAAAAATATTGAAATTTAAAGAATAAATTTAAAAAATCTAAAATGAGGTCATTTGATTACATCATTGTAGGTGCTGGTACAGCAGGTTGCGTGCTGGCAAATCGGCTTACAGAAAACCCTTCGATCCAAGTTTTATTAGTGGAGGCGGGAATGGACAGCCGGGATCCTAGAATTTTTACTCCCTCTTCATACCCCTTATTAAATGGTACCTATATGAATTGGAATTTTTTCACAGAACCTCAGAAAAAATTAGGGGGACGCCAGATATACCAACCCCGAGGTAAGGCGATGGGTGGAAGTAGTGCGATCAATTGCATGGCCTACATTCGTGGAAACAAGGCTGATTTTGAAAATTGGGAATCTATGGGTTGTCGGGGTTGGTCGTATGCCGACATGCTCCCGTACTTCAAAAAATCAGAAAACAATTTGGATATCCACAATGAATTTCATGGCCAAGGGGGGCCATTAACCGTTTCTAATCCTAGCCAAAATACCATTTTTGGTCAGGCATTTATCGAAGCATGTGGCACTGTTGGTATACCTAAAAACACCGATTTTAATGGCGCAAATCAAATAGGCGCGGGCATGTTTCAGTTTGCTATTGCTGATGGCCAACGAGTTACCGGGGCCAGTGCTTTCATCAATCCGATTTTAAAAAGGAAAAATTTAAAGATTATAAGCCAATTTCATGTCACTAATTTAGTGATTGAAGGCGATCAAGTTAAAGGCATTGAAGGGCATTTGAAAAATGAGAAATCGAGTACTATTTTTAGAGCAGACCAAGATGTTATTCTATCTGCAGGTTCTTTTCAGAGTCCACAAATTATGATGTTGGCCGGGATTGGCGACGCAGATTATTTGAAGTCTTTTGGGATAGAGAATAAAGTCCATCTTCCTGGAGTTGGGAAAAATTTGTCAGATCATGTTTTTGTCAATATGCATGCGGAGGCTAAAACCCAGCGTGCATCATTTAATGCAGCCATTTCCGTCCCTAATTTCCTTACCTATGTGACTAAAAAGAAAGGACCCCTTTCAGCAAGTCCTTTAGAAGGTTGTGCATTTTATGATTCGGTGAATCAGTCTGACCGACCGGATTTACAATTTCACTTTTCTTCCGCGTGGTCATTAGATATGTACGATTACAAAAAAATGCCCATTGGCGATGGATTTACTTGCTTGCCTACTTTATTGAAACCCGAAAGTCGAGGTTATGTAGGCTTGCACTCAAAATCTCCTTGGGATGCACCCAAAATTGACCCTCAATATTTAACTGATTCTGAAGGAAAGGATTTAGCTACATTGAAAAGAGGCGTAAAATTAGCGCATCAAATTTTATTATCTTCTGAATTCGATCACCTTAGATTAGGCCATACATTGCCATATCCATCGGGTGAATTGACGGAGGAATTGATCGAAAAACATATTGAACGAGCAACAGAATGCGTTTATCATCCTATTGGAACATGTAAAATGGGCAATGATCCGAATGCGGTAACAGATCCAAAAACGCTTCGTGTGAAGGGAATAAATGGGCTACGTGTCATTGATGCTTCTATTATGCCCGACTTAGTTTCAGGAAACACAAATTCCATCGTAATGGCCATTGGAGAAAAAGGTTCTGATTTAATCTTAAATAATTATTAATTTGCACACCTAATAAATAAACATACAATGAAAAAAATCATTTTAATTTTAACTACCCTTGTTATGGCGGTAACCGCAAAAGCACAAAAAGCTAGTGTTGAATCTTTACGCGAAGCTGAATTGAATCGTTTTAAAGTGATGATCGCACAAGACGAAAAAGGCTTAGATGCTGTAATGCATGCAGATTTAGTTTACAATCACTCAAATGCTGCAACTGACAACAAAGCAAGCTATATAGGATCTATCGTTTCAAAGAAAACCATTTATGCTTCGATTGAATCGGAGGAATTAACTCCTCGCTTGTATGGAAAATTCGGAATCATTACTGGAATTGCGAAAATCAAAAATCAAACGAAGGACGGTTCATTTACATTCAATCACCTTAAATATACAGATGTTTGGATTTTCCAAGATAAAAGATGGCAGATGCTTTCTTGGCAATCAACGAAAATACTTAACTAATCGTAGCGGCAAAATTTTCGATTTCAAGATAAATTAGGGCTAATTCCGAAGGCTTTATGCAATAGGGAGGCAAAATATATAAGGTATTACCCAGGGGTCTCAAAAGGATCCCTTTTTTTATAAAATGGTCATAGGCTTTTCCTCGGATGGGATTTAAATAACCATCTTTTTCAACGGTCTCTAATTCGCAGGCAACAATCGTTCCACAACATCTTACATTTTTTACCGTAGGATGCCCGGCCATTTTTACCTTCCATGCTTCATGGCTTTTCTCGATGGCTGCAATATTTGACCAAGTTGTCTCTTCCTCCATGAGATCCATACTCGCGTTTGCTGCTGCACAGGCGAGCGGATTCGCAGTGAAAGAATGGGAATGAAATAGGGTTTTCTTTCGATCTAAAGATAGAAAAGATTCAAATAATGGATCGGAGCAAACGGTAACACCCAACGCCATCATGCCACCTGTTAAACCTTTTGACAAGCAAACGATATCCGGTTTTTGTTGTAAATAGTCCATGGCAAACCATTTGCCTGTACGCCCAAAACCCGTCATGATTTCATCAGAAATGCTGATCAATCCCCCTTTTTTTGTTCGTGAAATGATCTTATCTAAGGTTTCAGCTGCATACATGTTCATGCCGCCGGCACCTTGAATGAGTGGTTCAAAAATAATGGCTGCATATTCCTCAGCATGTTTTAATTTAGCCTCTAATACTTCTAGGCACTGCGCTTCATTTTTTGGATTAGGAATAAATTCCACCTCAAAAAGCATGTCTTGGAAAGGAGCATTGAAGGAGCTTGGCGCCCCCAAACTCATCGCCCCAAACGTATCTCCATGATAAGCATCTTCAAACGCGATAATTTTCCTTCGCTTTTGATTGCCTTGATTGTGAAAGAATTGTAAGGCCATTTTTATGGCGACTTCTACCGCAGTTGATCCATTATCCGAGTAAAATACTTTTTCGAAATTGGCAGGTAAGTGACTTAATAACCGTTCGGATAAGCGAATTGCAGGCTCATGGGTAAAACCTGCAAAAATGACTTGTTCTAATTTGAGCGCCTGTTCATACACTTTTTGTGCCATATAGGCATTCGAATGTCCATGTAAATTCACCCACCAAGAAGCAATCGCGTCGATGTATTGATTACCGTCCTCATCATATAAATAGACTCCCTCGCCACGTACGATGGCAATCGATGAAGGCTCGATAAAATGTTGAGTAAATGGATGCCAAACAACTTTTTTATCTCTTTCTGATAGACTAATTTGAGATGGATTTGGCATATTTTATAATGGTTTCTGGCGTAATTTCTTCTTCCTGCTGGACACGCAAAACTACGGGTAATTGCGTATACTTTAAAATGAATTTTTCTCCAGATGGATTTGAAGGTCCATTGAAGACAATTCCCAAGATGGGAACATGGTTATCCTTCAGTATTTGATAGGTTAGCAATGTATGATTGATGCTACCTAAATAATTTTTACTGACCAAAAGTACAGGTAGACCTAGTTTTTTTATCAGATCTAAATTCGTTTGATGGTCGTTGATAGGTACGAGAATTCCTCCCGCCAATTCCACAATTAATGAATTTTTGGTTTGGGGCAATTGTATTTTTTCTAGGTCAATCGTGACCCCGTCGATCTCGGCAGCTGTATGCGGAGAAAGCGGTTGAGTTAATACATAACTAGAATCCCAAACCTTTACATTCGGCAATTGAGTCATTTTTTTTATAAATAAAGCATCCGCTTCCTCTGGATTTCCGGATTGAATCGGTTTCCAGTAGTCGGCCTGAAGCGCTTGAGTAAAGATGGCTGATATGAGCGTTTTGCCAATTTCAGTTCCAATCCCAGCAACAATAAATGATTTATTCATGGGTTTCCATGGTTTTTATGAGTGCCAAAATATCTTCTTTTTGGGTCAAACTGTTGAGCGTAATGCGAATTCTTTCTTCTCCTTTTGGGACCGTGGGATATACAATGGCTTTCACTGCAAATCCTGCTTTTTGAAGCTCTGATGCTTTCTTTTTCACAAGCTGGTTGCCCGAGATGAAAAAGGTTTGGATGGCTGTTTTACTTGGCCCCCACTGGTTTGATTTCGAATGTTGAACAAAAAACTCAATGTTTTCTTTTAATTTTTTTCGTAGGTCAAACTGAGTTTCTACCGAAGTTAAAGTGGTCGATAAGCTTGATATGTGATGTGGACTGGGGGCCGTCGAGTAAATAAAGGGTCGAGCAAAATTGACTAAAAAATCAATTAATGTTTGTGAACCTAGAACGACTGCACCTGCATTTCCCCAAGCTTTCCCAAAGGTAATAACCCGAGCAAATATCTCTTTTTCGATGCCCATTTCTACCGCTAATCCATTTCCATTAGGTCCATAGACTCCACCTGCATGCGCTTCGTCTAGGATTATTTCTGCATTGTATTTATTTTTCAAATGGACTAATTCCCGCAAAGGTGCCATATCGCCATCCATGGAATATACGGACTCTACCACAATCCATTTAGGTGTTTCGATGGGGTATTCGCGGAGTAAATTTTCTAAATCTAGTAGGTCATTATGGGCAAAGATTTTGCGCTCAGCTTTTGATAAGCGTAAACCGTCGATTAAACTTGCGTGCAATAATTGATCACAAAATACGACTTGATCTTTCTGAGCGATGGAAGAAATTAAGCCGACATTGGCATCGTATCCGCTTGTAAACAACAAAGATGCTTCCGCCTGATGAAACTCTGCACATTTTTTTTCAAATTGTTCTACCTGAATGGATTGACTTGAGATCAATCTAGATCCCGTGGATCCATTAATGGAAGTCAAATTGGATTTTAATTCATTAAAATCAGCTTCAATTTTATGTGCGAGAGATTGATTCTTAGCTAGTCCCAAATAATCATTGGAGCAAAAATCAATCAAATGATTCACAGAAATTAATGAACGAACAAGGCCATTTTCTTGTCGCTCCAAAAGCTGATTATGTAAAATTTGCTGGTGAGATTTCATCATGTAATTCGGTTGCAAATTACGAATTTTAGGTTGACATGGCGTGCATTACCCGTAGATTCCATTGAAATTGATTAAGTAATTGATAATTTCCATTAAAAATGATAAAAAATGTTTGACAATCTAATATATGTAATGTAGTATTGTACTGTGTTTCAATGTCGTAAGCACCTCAATAAAAACAATCCCAGTTCATTTCATTCTTTTTTTCATCATCTGATCCACTTTTTGTGTGTTGATATAATGTTTCAAAGATGATCTTTTGATCAGAAATCAGGTTTGGTAAATCAAATTAAGAATATTCATTTCACCATTTTATGGAAGAAAAACCTATCAAGAAAGTAAAAACAGTCGCGGAAGAATTGCCTACTAATGATCGTCCTAAGCGTCAAAGAATTCAAAAATCTACGGAAGAACCTGCTTTAGCCCCGATGCCTAACTCAATTCCAGAGCCAACCAATAGCGTAAGCGATACTGCTCCAGAGGTTATAGAAACTAAATCAGAACCAATATCAGAAGTAAAATCTGCTAGGCCTTCAAAGAATTTTCGTCCTCGCCAAGAGCGTAAGCAACCCGAAGTGGATGAGGCGCCAATTGAATACGATGCGATTGCTCCCAATGAAGATGAGGTGGTTGATACTTCATTTATAACTAATAATGAAAATGTAGTGGATTCAAAGGTTTCCCCTACAGATGCGCCTGTTGACTTAGATAAATTACCCAAAGAAGAAATCCAAACTCAAAATACGCAGCAGTTTAAGCCTCGTTCAAATTACAATCAAATCATCAAAGAATTAGATGGTTTGATCGACAATGAAGGAGTGTTGGAAATCATGCAAGAGGGTGGTTATGGCTTTATGCGTTCTTCCGATTATAATTATTTAGCTTCTCCTGATGATATTTATGTTTCTCCCTCTCAAATCAAAATGTTTGGTTTAAAGACAGGAGATACTATTTTAGGTAAAATTCGTCCACCCAAAGAAGGCGAGAAATACTTTGCATTGTTGAAAGTTGAATCCGTGAATGGGAAGACCACAGACGAGATACGTGACCGCATCAACTTTGAATACTTGACGCCACTTTTTCCTGAGGAGAAATTAAATCTATCGACGACGGCAGATAATTATTCAACTCGGATTTTAGATTTATTTGCGCCGATAGGCAAGGGACAGCGTGGAATGATTGTTGCGCAGCCTAAAACGGGTAAAACGGTTTTATTGAAGGATATAGCCAATGCCATCTCTCGAAATCATCCTGAGGTATATTTGATCATTTTGTTGATCGATGAAAGACCTGAAGAAGTAACGGACATGCAACGTTCTGTACGTGCAGAGGTTATTTCGTCCACCTTTGATGAACAAGCGGAGCGTCACGTAAAAGTGGCTAGCATTGTTTTAGAAAAGGCAAAAAGAATGGTTGAATGTGGACATGATGTGGTCATCTTGTTGGATTCCATCACTCGCTTAGCCCGTGCGTATAACACAGTAGTTCCTTCTTCAGGTAAAATATTATCTGGGGGTGTGGATGCGAATGCATTGCATAAGCCGAAACGTTTCTTTGGAGCGGCTCGTAATGTTGAAAATGGAGGTTCGTTAACGATTATTGCAACGGCCTTGACGGAAACGGGAAGTAAAATGGATGAGGTTATTTTCGAAGAATTTAAAGGAACGGGTAACATGGAATTGCAGTTGGATCGTAAATTATCCAACCGCCGTGTCTATCCTGCCATTGACATTACCGCTTCAGGTACTCGTCGTGAAGATTTATTAATGGATCCAGCGGTGTTACAGCGCGTCTGGATTTTACGTAAGCATATGTCTGACATGAACTCTGTGGAGGCTATGGAATTTTTACAACAACAGATGAAGGGAACAAGAACGAACGAAGAGTTCCTTGTTTCGATGAATCGATAAAATGGATTTACTCCAACCTGTTTGGTTCATCGGCCATGGCAGCCCCATGAACGCGTTGGCGGATAATCCATTTACGCAGCTTTTGGGCCAAATGGGTCGTCAAGCGCTTGAAAAAAATCCACCCAAAGCTATTCTGGTGGTGTCGGCACATTGGTTGAGCCGTGGAGGCACCTTCGTGCATGCTAGTCCTAAACCTGAAACTATCCACGATTTTGGCGGATTTCCTTCGGCTTTACACGCCTTTCAATATCCTGCACCGGGAAGTCCGGACACTGCGGAGCTTTTGGCTTCCGGTTCTCAGAAAATTCAAACGACCTTGGAATGGGGTCTGGATCATGGCGCTTGGACGGTGTTATGCCACTTATTTCCGGGGCATAATATTCCGACTTTCGAAATGTCGATCGATTATGGCCAACCATTATCTTACCATGTGACCTTGGCGCAGGAGTTACAATTCTTACGTTCAAAGGGTGTATTGATCATCGGTAGCGGAAATATCGTACATAATTTACAGGCCAGTGTAGCAAATTTATCCCGGGGCGAGGAAGATTTTGCCTACAACTGGGCGCAAGAATTCGATGCATGGTCGACCGAAAAAATTGCCGATAAAAATTTGACAGATTTACTTGCTTATACCTCGGCTCCTGGTGGAGCACGCTCGGTGCCTGCGCCGGATCATTATATACCAATGTTGTACTCATTGGCCCTGGCTGGAAAACATGAAGAAGTGCGATTTACGTATGATCAATTAGTCTATGGAGGAATCTCCATGCGCTGTTTTGAAATCAGTTAATTGATAAAAAGACTTTTTCAATGAGCGCACAGGCTTCATCCATTTGATCTTTAGTGATGGTCAAAGTTGGCGCAAGCCGAATTTTATTTCCATGCGTGGGTTTCATAAGCAGGCCTTCTTTCATTAATTTCAAGCAAATTTCATAGGCCAAAGGGCTTTCTTCATCCGTATCGATTTCAATGGCACACAATAACCCTTTGCCACGAACCTCGCGAATTAGGCTGGTTTTTATGGCTAATGATTTTAAAAATTGCATGAGTTGGGCACCCCTCGCTGCTGCATTTTCGACTAATTTTTCATCCTCAATAATTGCCAAAGCTGTCACGGCCAACACACAGGCTAAGGGATTTCCTCCAAAGGTCGACCCATGTTCGCCCGGTTTTAACGTGAGCATCACCTCGTTTGAAGCCAATACCGCTGAGACTGGCATAAAACCACCCGAAAGAGCTTTGCCTAATAATAAAATATCAGGTTGAACGCCTTCATGTTGGCAGGCCAACCAAGTCCCCGTCCTCCCCAATCCCGTCTGAATTTCATCTGCGATGAACAAAACATGATGTTTTTGACATAGCTCGTAGGCCGCTTTTAAATAGCCAGCAAAGGGGACAATGACCCCAGCTTCCCCTTGAATAGGTTCTAGTATGAAGGCTGCCACCTTCGGATTCGCCAAGGCGAGTTCCAAAGCTTCCAAATTCTGGTAAGGGATTTTGGTAAAACCAGGAGTAAAGGGCCCGAAATTCATATAACTACTTGGGTCAGACGAAGAAGATATAGCCGCGATGGTTCGCCCCCAAAAATTACCTTCCGCTACGATGATTTCCGCTTGGTTACTAGGAACGCCTTTGACTTCATAGGCCCATTTTCGGGCTAATTTGACCGAGGATTCCCCTGCTTCTACACCGGTATTCATGAATAGAACTTTGTCGTAATGAAAGCGTGTGGCTAGCGCTTTTTCCGCGAGGCCTAATTGGGTATTATGAAAGGCCCTGGAACTGAGTGTTAATTTTTTAGCTTGGGCCACCATCGCGTCGATCAGTCGAGGATGACAATGCCCCTGGTTCACTGCTGAATAGGCCGATAAAAAATCCATGTAGCGCTTGCCATCCACATCCCAAACGTAAAGCCCTTCGCCCTTTTCCAAAACCACCGGCATTGGGTGGTAATTGTGGGCGCCAAAATCCGATTCAATTTCGATGTAATCCGCTGCGTTCATAGGAAAAAACAAAGACGCATAAAGCGCCTTTGTCTGAATTTATATTTAAAGAAAATTAAAGGATCTCGTAGATACCTGCTACCCCTTGGCCACCACCCACACAAGCGGTCACCATTCCGTATTTTTTATTGCGGCGACGAAGTTCATGGAACAACTGGATCGATAATTTCGCTCCCGAACAACCCAGTGGATGCCCCAAAGCTATCGCCCCTCCATTGACATTTACTTTTTCTTGATTGATGCCTAAGGTTTTGATCACGGCCAAAGACTGCGCGGCAAAGGCCTCATTCAATTCGATCAAATCGATGTCCTCCAATTTTAAACCTGCTTTTTTCAAGGCGATTGGAATCGCTTCCACTGGCCCGATACCCATAAGGCTCGGTTCCACGCCTGCCGCGGCATAACTGAGCATTTTGGCGATGGGCTTCAACTTATACTGTTCCACGAATTTTTCTGAAACCACAAGCACAAAGGCCGCTCCATCAGACGTTTGGGAAGCATTTCCTGCTGTAACAGAACCACCCATGGCAAATACCGGTTTCAATTTCCCTAATGCCTCCAAAGTGGTATCGGCACGTGGACCTTCATCCTGAGAAACCACCCATTCACGCGTTTTTTTCGTACCTGATTTAGCATCAAAATAATTCTCGGAAACTTTCACGGGAACAATTTGATCTGTAAATAAGCCTGCTTTCTGAGCAGCTAAGGCTTTTTGATGGGACGCGAATGAAAATGCATCTTGCTCTTCCCGAGTCACATTATATTTTTTACTTACTTCCTCCGCCGTTAATCCCATCCCAATGTAATAATCAGGGTGCTCATTGGCGATTCCGTAATTTAATACCGTTTTATGACCCATCATCGGCAACATCGTCATCGATTCCGTTCCTCCGGCAATGACACAATCCGCCATCCCTGAGGCTACTTTGGCAGAAGCCAATGCAATTGCTTCCAATCCAGAACCGCAATAGCGATTGATGATAAATCCGGGAACACTTTTTGGGAGTGACAATAAAGAAATGTAGCGCGCCATTTGCATGCCTTGCTCCGCCTCTGGAATTGCATTTCCCACGATTAAATCGTCGACTAAAGCCGGGTCCACCGAAGGAACCTGCGCCATTAAATGTTTAATCACTTCCGCTGCCAAATCATCCGGCCGCATGGTGCGAAATCCTCCCCGATTGGCCTTAGCCACAGCCGTACGATATCCCGCTATTATGTATGCATTCATATTCGTAATTGATTAATTTCTTAAAGGTTTTCCGCCACTTAATAGGCTTCCGATTCTGTCCATAGTTTTTTGTTCTCCAGTCAGCGATAAAAATGCTTCGCGCTCAAGATCCAATAAATATTGTTCGCTAACTTGTTGGGGCGCATCCAAATCACCCCCACAAATAGCAAAAGCTAATTTGTTTGCAATCAAGGCATCGTGTTCCGAAATATATCGGCCCATCAACATCCCCTGAATTCCTGCTTTGAATAAAGCCAAGCCTTGCTTGCCCTCAACCCAGACATCACTTCGGCGATTTTTTTGTACATATCCCGCCTCAGCTAATAAGATGGCTTCTTTTTTCGCCTCACTAATGACTTGGCTTCGGTTTAACACAATGCGATCTTGAGTTCGTAAATAGTTCATTTCAAGTGCCTCATGTGCGGAAGTACTTACTTTCGCGGTCGCGATATTCATGAAGGCTTGTTGGAGTCGGTTTAACTCCACATCCCCCGCTCTCCTCGCATCTCCCATTCTCAATGTCATCTCTTTCGTTCCACCACCGGCTGGGATTAAACCTACGCCCACTTCCACTAAACCCATATACAATTCTGAATGGGCCACGATTTTATCCGCATGTAAATTGATTTCGCAACCACCACCTAAAGCTAGGGTATGCGGCGCCACCACCACCGGAATGCTGGAATAGCGAACGCGCATCATGGATTCTTGGAAAGTGGCAATCATTTGATTCACTTCGTCGAATTTCTTCTCGATACCAAACATATACAACATCCCTAAATTCGCACCCGCCGAAAAAGCTTCGTTAGATTCATTTCCAATAACCAAACCACGAAAATCTTTTTCCGCCGTTTCAATGGCATGGGCAAGACCTTCGAGGACCCCTTGGCCCATCGTATTCATTTTTGAATGGAATTCTAAGCCCACGATGCCATCACCTAAATCGATGATGTGGGCATCATCGTTTTTAAATACCGTGTTAGTCGGTTTAAGAATCGATAAACTGATTTGTTTTTCTTGGCCTGGAATGACTTGATAGCTTTTGCTGGCCCATTCATAATAGAGACGTTTACCCCCTTCGGTTTTGTAGAAAGTTGAGTGGCCGAGGGCCAACATCTCTTTCACCCATGGCGCAGGCGATAAGCCTAAATCCGCCATCATCGCATTCGCCTTTTCGACACCGATCGCATCCCAAGTTTCAAATACGCCCATTTCCCAACCAAAACCTGCACAAATGGCTTGGTCAATTTTCACCAAATCATCCGCGATTTCAGGTACGCGGTTCGACGCATAGCGGAAACCGTCTAAGATTGTTTTGCGGTAAAACTCACCGGCTAAGTCTTGGCCTGCCAATAGAAGCGCAAAGCGATCAGCTAATTGGTCTACAGCTTTCGAGCGTTCCAGCGTTTCAAAGGAAACACGTTGGGCCGCCCGATATTCAAACGTCTGCAAATCCAAACTTAAGATGACCGTTTTGCCCTTGTCGTCTTTGGTCTTTTTATAAAATCCTTGGCCCGTTTTATCGCCAAGCCATTTGTTGTCCATTAATTTTTGCATCATTGAAGGCAATTCGAAAATCGATTTGCTTTCATCTTCCGTTAACGCCGCTTTCAAATTATTCGCGACATGAACGGTGGTATCTAAACCAACCACATCCGAAAGGCGGAAGGTTCCAGATTTTGGTCGGCCTACGACTTTAGAGGTCAATTTATCGACTTGCTCTACACTTAATCCTAATTCTTCCACGACTTTCATCGTCTGCATCATGGAATAAACACCGATGCGGTTAGCGATAAATGCCGGGGTATCCTTACAAAGGACCGTTGTTTTCCCTAATTGCGTTTCGCCATAGGCCAATAAAAATTCAACGACCGAGGGATCCGTTTTGGGGGTCGGAATGATTTCTAATAAACGTAAATAACGGGGAGGATTAAAGAAGTGAGTTCCGCAAAAATGCGCTTGAAAATCGGCTGAACGGCCTTCTGCCATTAAATGTATGGGTATTCCAGAGGTATTGGACGTGATTAAAGTTCCAGCTGTTCTGAACTGCTCCACGCGATCATATAAAGATCTTTTGATGGCCAAATTCTCCACGACCACCTCCATGATCCAATCGGCATCTACGATTCCAGACAAATTATCGTCAAAATTTCCTAGTTGGATATTAGCCGCAAATCCGGCTTGGTATAAGGAGGCAGGTTTCGATTTTAATGTTTGTTGGAATGCAAGATTTACAATCCTATTCTTCACCAAAGGGCTTTCAAGAGATAAACCCTTCGCTTCTTCTTCTGCATTCAATTCTTTTGGCGCGATGTCTAAAAGAAGTACCTGTACCCCAATATTTGCGAAATGACAGGCTATGCGTGAGCCCATGATTCCCGAGCCTAGTATGGCTACTTTTTTAATTGAACGATTCATCAGAAATGATATTTGTTTTTAACAGTTTAATGAGGTTAACTCTCATTGGTTTTCAAAGAATAATCGTTTATGAAAGCCAAGAAGTAAATATAAATAAAATTTAAAGTGTTATGCAAGCATACTAAATTAAATTTCATAAAACACAATCAAAATCATAAATACCAAATTTATGGCAATGAACGATTAAAAAATGAGTCTGAATCTAGGCGTTTTCCACGTAGCTCGAAATCGGCTCGCAGGCACAAACCAAATTGCGATCTCCATAAGCTGAATCTATTCGAGAGACGGTTGGCCAGAATTTTGCCGACTTCACATACGGCAACGGAAATACCGCTTTTTCTCTTGAATAAGGGCGATTCCATTCACCAATTAAAACAATGTTTTGGGTATGCGGTGCATTTTTCAAAACATTATTTAGTTTGTCGGCGCTTCCATTTTCCACTTCTCTAATTTCTTCTCGGATGCTTAATAAGGCATCGCAAAAACGATCTAACTCTTCTTTATTTTCTGATTCTGTCGGTTCGATCATCAGGGTGCCAGCCACAGGAAATGATAGGGTAGGAGCATGGAAACCATAATCCATTAGTCGCTTTGCAATGTCTTCAGCTTCTACGCCAGCTGAAATTTTAAAGGGTCTGCAATCGACAATCATCTCATGCGCGCAACGGCCTTGAGAACCTGTATATAGAATTGGGAATTCTTTTTCCAATCTTGCTTTGATGTAATTAGCATTCAAAATCGCTGTTTCAGTAGCTCTTGTCAATCCTTCTCCTCCCATCATGGCAATGTATGCGTAAGAGATCGCTAAAATACTGGCAGATCCTACTGGCGCAGCTGAAACTGCTCCATGAGATTCTGCGGCTACTGAATCAGTCATTACGTGACCTGGTAAAAATGGAACTAATTGTTTCGCGACGCCGATAGGCCCCATTCCTGGACCACCACCACCATGAGGAATACAAAAAGTCTTATGTAAATTTAAATGACATACATCGGCACCGATTGTCGCCGGGGAAGTTAATCCCACCTGAGCATTCATATTGGCACCATCCATGTAAACTTGTCCACCAAAATCATGAATCATTTGGCAAATTTCCTGAATGGATTCTTCAAAAACACCGTGGGTACTTGGATAAGTGACCATCAAGCAGGCCAAATTATCTTTGTGTTCTTCCGCCTTTGCACGCAAGTCGGCTACATCGATGTTGCCATGGGCATCACAAGCAGTCACGATCACTTTCATGCCCGCCATCACGGCTGAGGCTGGATTTGTTCCATGTGCTGAAGAAGGAATCAAGGCAATATTTCGATGCGAATCACCTCTCGAGGCATGATAGGCACGGATTACCATTAAACCCGCATATTCACCTTGGGCTCCAGAGTTTGGTTGCATCGACATGGCCGCAAAACGGGTAATTTCACATAACCAATCGTTTAATTCCATGATTAATCGTTGGTACCCGCGCGTCTGATCCCCCGGCGCAAATGGATGAATTTTTCCAAGCTCTGGCCAAGTCACAGGAATCATTTCAGTCGTCGCATTCAACTTCATCGTACATGAACCTAAGGAAATCATGGAATGCACCATGGATAAATCTTTGGATTCCAAGGACTTTAAATAACGCAACATCCCATGTTCGGAATGGTATTTATGAAACACTTCATGCGTCATGAATGAGCTCTTGCGAGTCAAAGAAGCCGGAATTTGCCAAGCGACTGTTAACTCATCTCCTCCGATGCCATGGTTTTTGGCTCTTTGGAAAAAGGCTAAAATAGCGACCACATCATCTTCAGAACTAGTTTCGTCGAGGTTGATGCTCAATTTACTCGGGTCATTTTTAAAGTACCTAAAGTTTCTTTGGGCTTCTTCTGCATAGGCCCTAATTTCTTCCGTTAACTCTCCTGTCTGAACAGTTAACGTATCAAAATGCTGTGTATTTTCTAAGTTGAAGCCTAATTTTTTAAGTCCGGCGGCCAACAATTCTGTCAATCCATAAATTTTTCCGGCAATATTCTTTAATCCTTCTGGTCCATGGTAAATGGCGTAGGCCGCTGCCATGATGGATAAAAGTACTTGGGCTGTACAAATATTGGAAGTCGCTTTTTCTCTACGAATATGTTGTTCACGTGTTTGCAAGGCCATTCTTAAGGCACGATTTCCTTCTGTATCTACGGAGACGCCAATGATCCTTCCCGGAATACTTCTTTTATATTTTTCTTTTGTGGCAAAAAATGCGGCATGTGGTCCTCCAAATCCCATAGGTACTCCAAATCGTTGCGAACAACCCACCACAACATCCGCGCCCCATTCTCCCGGAGGAGTTAATAAAGTTAACGCTAATAGATCCGCCGCCACGACCACTTGGACATCATTTTCTTTCGCTGCATCTACTAAATTTTTATAATCAAACACTTCGCCATTGGCCGCGGGATATTGCAATAGCATCCCAAAAAACTTCGTGTCGGTTACATCGATAGTTTGATGATCCCCGACAATAATTTCAATGCCGATAGGTTCTGCACGCGTTTTTAATAAGTCAATCGTTTGAGGTAAACAAAGGGAAGAAACAAAAAATGCATCACCCTTATCGGAAGATTTTTGACCAAACAACATCGTCATCGCTTCTGCGGCAGCCGTTCCTTCGTCGAGCAAAGAGGCATTGGCTAATTCCATGCCCGTTAGGTCGATGATCAATGTTTGGTAATTTAATAACATTTCTAACCTTCCCTGAGCAATTTCTGCTTGGTAAGGTGTGTAAGCTGTATACCAAGCAGGATTTTCTAAAATATTTCTCAGAATAACTGTGGGTGTAATTGTATCATAATAGCCTAAACCTATATGACTTTTAAATACCTTATTTTGCCCCATGATTTGTTTGAAATCCCGCAAAAACTCAAACTCAGTTTTAGGATTTGGTAAACGTAATTCATGTGCCAATCGGATTTTAGAAGGGACAGTTTGATCGATGAGCGTCGCAAGACTATTGACTCCAATAGTCTTTAACATCGCATCCAAATCCTTAGGATTTGAATTATTATGTCTCAGTGAAAAATCTTCTCGGTATTTGAAATTTGGGTGCATAGTTGATAGCAGAAATTTTGTTGAAAAACTTGACAAAAATAATCTTTTTTTAGCGATTTATTTTTCAATTGTTAACTTCGCCTTCCCAAAAAATGTTTTACAAAATGAAAAAATCTACAATCTATGTGTTAGCCCTAATTTTAGTGGCTAAATTAATTCCAACAATTGTGTTGGCCCAAGGAAATCCGGTACCCTTTGCATATAGTATCAAGGCGGAGGACTTAAAAAAACACTTGACATTTTTAGCTTCTGATAGTTTGAAAGGTCGGAATACAGGTTCAGCCGAACAAAAAGTAGCGGCCAATTACATTGCTGATCATTTTAAGAAAGTAGGTTTAGCGCCAGTCCAAGGAAGTTATTTTCAAAAAGTAGGTTTGGCAAATCGTTCATGGTCTACTGTTTCATTTTCTTCCCGAGGAAAAAATTATGAATACATGGACCAATTTATGGCAACTGCTTTGGCACCCGTGGCTGCAAATACAAAATTATCTGCGGTTTTTGCAGGCTTTGGTGTTGAGCAAGGAGCTTATGCAGATTTTAGTCAATTAAAAGCAAAAGGTGCAATTGTCATTGCATTTGAAGGTGAAGCCAAAGATGAATCTGGAAATTATGTTCTGTCAGGTACAAAGGATCCGTCTGTTTTTGGTAAAGGAGATGGTTGGAAAGAAAAATTAAAACGATCACAAGCGGCTGGAGCCAAAGGATTGATTTTAATTTCAGCTAAGTCGGAAAAAGATTTTGGAAATGAAATGCGCCAACGCCAAATCATGATGAAGCGCTTTGGTAATGAGCGTATGGTCTTTACTGATCAAGCAGCTGCCGCGAATGAGGCTCCTGTTTTAATGGTTTCTGCGGCTGTGGCTGCTGAAATATTAGGAACTACTGAAGCCGAATTATTGGCTTTCAAAACGGATTTGGTACGCCAGAAAAAATCAGTATCCTCTAAGTTTAAGCCAGCACCTATCAGTTTAACGATTGAAAGAACTGAAAAGCCAGTTGACACATATAATGTAGTTGGTTTTTTAGAAGGCACGGATAAAAAAGAGGAGGTAATAGTAATCACCGCTCACTATGATCACATTGGTGTTTCTGCAGATGGAAAAATTAACAATGGAGCTAATGATGATGGATCCGGTACCGTCACAGTGATGCAAGTAGCGGAGGCCTTTGGTCGGGCTGCTGCGGCTGGTAACAAACCGCGCAGAAGTATTTTATTTATGACGGTGACTGGGGAAGAAAAGGGATTGTTAGGTTCTGAATATTACTCAAATCACCCTTTATTCCCATTGGAAAATACGGTTTGTGATTTAAATATTGACATGACGGGTCGCCGTGATGAGGGACATGAAGGAAAGCCTGATTATATTTATGTGATCGGTTCTGATAAATTGTCATCACAATTGCACGATGTGCTTTTAGAGCAAAATAAAAATCACATGGGATTGGATTTAGATTTTACATTTAATGATCCGAATGATCCGAATCGTTTTTACTACCGCTCGGATCATTACAATTTCGCCAAGAAAAAAATCCCGGTAGCTTTTTTCTTTAATGGGGTTCATGATGATTATCATCAGCCGACGGACGATGTGGAAAAAATTGATTTTGACCAAGTTCAGAAAATTGGCCGATTGGTCTTTTATATGGCTTGGGATATTACAAATCGCAATGAACGATTAAAGGTAGATTCAAATAAGCCTTAAAGAATTTCAATTTTTAAATGGATAGCGTTTGGCAAGAAATTGTCAAACGCTATTTTTTCTATTCATATTTCATAAAATTCAATGGGCAAATCATCTGGATCAGCGATGAAAGTAAATTTTTTACCCATGAATTCATCAATGCGAATGGGTTCTGAACTAATATTTTCGGAGCTTAATTGGCGCACTGTTTCTTCGATATCTTTGACTTGAAATGCAATGTGCCTTAATCCACAGGCCTCAGGCCTTGAAGTTCTTTTAGGGGGATTGGGAAATGAAAATAGTTCGATTATGTACTGTTCACCCAGCGCCAAATCTAATTTGTAGGAATCACTGGCTTCTCGGTATACTTCTCGGACAACGCTAAGGCCTAATTTTTCAGTATAGAATTTTTTCGAAATAGCGTAATCGCTGCAAATAATGGCAATGTGGTGTACGGAGCTTATTCCTAAATTTCCCATGAATGAAATTTTAATAAGGTTGATTTTAAATTAAAAAGGATAAATAATTTCCTTTTGTTTTTCCTTGTCGATTAGCATTTTCGAGTTTGAACTTCTTAGTTTTTCCCCTAATTTTTTAGCTAAAAATTGGCCTTTTTCTGGAAGAGAGATAAATAAATTATTTTTCTCTGATAGATCGTTGCGGGTATTGTACAATTCAAAATGTTGGTCTTTGTGGAAAAATATAAGTTTCCAATCTCCTTGGCGAATGGCGCTAAAAGGTTGAACATCTGGGGATCCGTTGGTCCTCATGTGTGGGTGATGCCAGGTGAAAAACCGATTTTGATTTGAATTTTTACCTTGAATGATGGGCACTAACGAAAGACCATCCACATGCTGGATTTTACTCTTTGGTTTAATGTTGGTTAGTTGGAGTATACTTGGAAAAACATCATCTACAATAACATTTTCATGATTGACACTTCCTTTTTTTCCTAATCCTGATACCACGAAAGGAATTCTCAATCCCCCTTCATAACCAGAAGTTTTCCCACTTCTTAGTGGTGTGTTATAGGTATTTCTTCCTTTCTTTCCTCTGCCCACATCGGTCAATCCACCGTTGTCCGAAAGGAATACGATCACGGTATTTTCGGTTAATTTATTTTTATCTAAATAATCGATCCAGTCGCCTAAGCTCTTGTCCATTCCTTCCACTAAAGAGGCGTATTTAGCTTCTGTGCTATCAATTCCTAGGTCATAATAATGTTGGACAAATCGCTTATCAGGTTGGATAGGCGTGTGTACTGCATAATTTGAAAAAAGTAAAAAGAATGGTTTTGGATAGGTTAACACCGAATCCATGACACGCATCGATTCTTGTGTTAAAGCTTCTGTTAGGTGAATATCTTTTCCCCAAAAGCGATTAAGATGCGGTACGGCTCGGATATCGTTAGGCGCCCCATTTGTTTTATTTCCAAAATTTTGCATTCCTGAATAGCTAGCGGGTTGGCCTGCCGCTGAACCCCCAATATTAATTTGAAACCCATGCAATTTCGGATTCTCACCGGGGCTTCCGTAGGCGCCAAAATGGGCTTTACCTGCATGGATCGTTGCATAGCCATTTTCTGATAAGATGGTAGCAATGCTCGTCGCACGAATACTATTTTTATTCTCGTATGGACTTAACCCGTTCATATTCCAGGCTGGCACATCAAATTTGGGATCACCACCCTCATCCGGGTTTTTGTCTTTTTGGAAGGTCCAAGAAGTTACCTTATGAGAAAGGGCGTTCATTCCTGTGAGTAAAGAAACGCGGGTAGGGGTACAATTTTGATTGGCATACGCATGTGTAAACTTAATTCCTCGGGCGGCTAATTTTTCCAAATTAGGTGTTCGATATAAGGAATTCCAAGGTGTTTTTTGGTCGGCAAATGGGAGGGATAGATCTTGCCATCCGAGATCATCGACTAAAAAAATGAGAAAATTTTTGGATTTTGGTTTTTCGGCGAGCAGGGAAAAGCTGCAAAAAAACGCCCCTGTCAATAGTATTTTTTTTATCATTATTTCATGGGAGTTGAGTGCATTAACTCCATTCGCCAGCGACCTTTTTCTTTCCGCAAAATAGCAGATTCAAGCCATTTTATGGTTGCATTTCTCGTTTTTGAGGTTATTTCTGCTTTGTTTTTATAATAAATCCAAGCTCGATTTTTGTCTATTTTTGTCTCTAGAAAATCAAATGAATTTCGCCTTAAATAACCTTCAGGTTTGGGTCTAGATATCTTGTTGGCCAGCGTGTCAATCGTCCAAATTTCTCCGTTTTCTAACAGTATAAAACCTTCTGCAACTTCCGCTTTCATTTGAGGAATATTCGTAACACTTAGCGCATCAAAAAAGCGAGTGATTACTTGTTGGACTTCCACTTTTTCCGGCGTTTGGGCAAAAGAAAATTGGGTAGAAAAAAGAAAGATTAGGGCTATTTTTTTCATTACAGCTTACTCGCTAAAAACCTTAGAATCTTGGGTAGCTTAATGTGATTGTTTATAGCATATAAACTCCCTCTTGTTCTCACTAGCTGTGCATTGTTCCCATTGAAGTTTTGTTCAGCTATTTGGCCTGTTTTAATATCAACTAAATTTCTTCTAATAAATAATTCCTTGGTCACCATATTGGAAAGCATAGGTGTGTAGTAAATACAGTTCTCAAAATAATAATGGGTCACCTGTGAATACCTGGTGCTTTGAGGGTCCTCTACGGGACTTCCTCCATGAATAATATTAGAAGACCAAATGAGTGCATCTCCTTTTTTAGCCAAAAATTTTTTCTTTTTATAGGAGCTCTTTTCCATTAAATCTTCCATAAAAGTCTCATACTCTGGATAGTTTTCATAGGAGGTATCCTCGGTCGTATTTTTAAAATCAGAAAAATTATATTCTGGATTCCGGTGTGAACCTGGATAATAAAACAAAGGACCATTGTTTTCCGTGATATCTTCTAAAGCAACCCACACACCACACATATATCTTGCAGGTAAGGAACTGAAATGTAAGGTGTCTGAATGTGCTTTTTGTTGGGTCCCAACTTTAAAATTTAGCGTTTGAAAGGGAACAGGCTCTCTTTCGTATAACATTTTTAGCGTGTCCATGATTTTAGGGTGACAAGCTAATTCTTTAACAGAATCAGAATATTGCCATAGATCTTGGATTCGAATATTATTTCTGAACGTCTGAATAGGGAAATTTTCATTAAACCCTTTATCATTCATTTCCGATTTAATTTTGTCAATTAACTCATTTGAAAAAATATTGGAAAGCACAATGAAGCCATTTTCATAATAATCTGAAGCCATTTTTTTATCCTCTTCAGATATATTTTTAGTTTTAATGATATCCGAAAAAAATGGGGATTCGACCCATGGTAAATTCATCTGAGACATATCAATTTCATTTTGAATAATTTCCAAATATAAGAGAATCCAATTATTTATTTAACTTAGATTTTCAAAACTTATTCACATGCAAAGACGCGACTTCCTTCAATCTTCTCTTTTGGCCTCAGGTTTGACATCTATTTCTGGAGCTAATCCAATCATCGCCAAACCGGCTTTAAGTCCTAAAATAAAATTAAGCGTTTCCAGTTATTCGTATTGGCACTTTAAGGGAGAGCAATTTCCAATTGAAAAGGTCATTGACGATGCAGCTGCTTTGGGTTTAGAAGGGATAGATATTTTGCACCGGCAAATGAAAAGTGAGGATAATGCCTATATGCAAAATATTAAAAAACATGCATTTCTGAACGGCATCGCCTTGACTTGCTTGTCGATTCATCAGGGATTTGTCACTCCAGATAAGGCTGAATTGAAAAAGCATGTGGATCATACGATTCATTGCATTGAATTAGCTTACAAGATGGGAATTCCTTGCTTGCGCTTAAATACGGGCCGCTGGAATACCATCAAATCGTTTGATCATTTAATGAAAAATAGGGGCATTGAACCAATTTTACCTGGCTATACCGAAGCCGATGGATATAAATGGTGTGTGGATGGTATCCAACAATGTTTAGCTAAGGCTGAAGAATGTGGTGTTTTACTCGCCTTGGAAAATCACTGGGGGCTGGGTTCTACTCCGGAAGGGATGTTAAAAATACACGAAACAGTCAATTCTCCATGGCTTGGTCTACTCATGGATACAGGAAATTTCTTGGAAGAGCCCTACGATAAATTAGAGAAAATCGCTTCGAAAACAAGCTTTGTTCAAGCAAAAACGTATTACGGAGGTGGCGAATGGTATTCTCTTGAACTGGATTATAAACGTATCATTCAGATCTTAAAGAAGGTGAATTACCAAGGGTATATTTCGATCGAATTTGAGGGGAAAGAAGCTGCGTCAACAGGCGTTCGTAAAAGTGTGGAACTGCTTAGAAAGGCTTTGGCCTCATAAAGCGTTGATGATGTAGTTCGAAAACAGAATATTGATTTTTCCCGTTTTACTCACATTTTTTGGATTCTCAAGGGAAGCCGATCGATTAATATCTATAACAACTCCTTTTGGGATTTTGAATTTTTTCACATCCACGGAAAAGGTTAATTCATCTGGAAGACCAAATTCTTTTTGTTTGCCATACGTGTAATCTGCGACTACGGTCCCATTAGTCCGAGTAGTAATTTGAGATTTTAAAATCAAAGCTTCGTCAGTGTCCACCCATATTTTAGCCAGCACAATTTCACCAGCGTCATTGCTAGGCAATAGGGTAATTGATTCCGTTTTGATTTTTTGTATTACCTCATAACCTGTGAAAATAGCGGAATAACTCGCTTTATTTTTCAGCATAATCGCCAAGTCAGTGAAGCCTTTTTTAGGTAAAATAGCAATCCCTTGCGTTTTCATTTTGATCTCATCCGGCTGCTTAAATTCTATTTTAGCTTTCACGGGGAGAATTTTAATTAAGGGAATGTCAGATTTGATTTTTGCGTCAACGGTATAGTTTTTGACGCGGTTCAGGTGGCTAATGACGGATGCGACGGTTTTGTTGGCATCCTGACCCAAAACCATATTGGACACACAAAGCAATAAAAATAGTCGGAACATCATGCGGTTATATCTTTTTTATTGAATACATAAATCGAAATGGAAATCAAAAGAACGTTGTGAATGACCAAAATTAAGATGGAGTTTTTGATGTCTTGAATCGGGAGCGGGTCTTCAAAAAACGAACGCCATGAGGCCATGTGGGTAGTCAGTAAAAAAGGCCTCACAGAATCAAATACATGAACATCTAGCGTCCCAATGATGGTAAACAACAAAATAATGGACATGGTCGTCACGATGGGTCCTATCGAATTATCTGTAAAACATGACAGGCAAATGGACAAGGAACTGACGGTAAACAAGGCTAAAAAAGCGACTAAAAATCCACCTAAATAACGCCAATTGACATCCGCCTCTTGCAAAATTACCAACCCGTCGCTATTTAAAACCATTAAATCGCCAGAGCCAAATAACAATTTCCCCATGATGACCGACATAAATCCCAGCCAAACAATCACAATTAAGGTATAAATTCCACCCGCAATAAATTTCGAAAGAAGCAATTGCGTTCTGGAAATCGGTTGGGTTAATAGCATCCGAATGGTTCCCATGGCGGCTTCTCCAGAAACTAAATCGCCCGTCACAAGTGCGATCAATAATGGAATTTGGACAATCAGCATTTGAAGAATGATGAAGGCAACTAAGTTTCCATTTAATACATTTCCTTCAAAACTTAACGTCTGTTCGAAAGACGAGGTGACAAACGAAATGATCGACATTCCGTCTGATTTTAAGGCAAATAAGATAACGCCCACTAACACGGTTATTGCCGCAATGCCCAAATAACTTCTTGGCTTAAGAGCGATTTTTATCACTTCATTATAAATGCTTTTGATGAAAATCATGCGTTAACCATTTTAATGAAATAATCCTCTAATTTTCGTTTTGCTTCGATTGAAAAAATTCCAATCCCAGCATTGACAAGGTCTTTGTTTAACTCACTAATCTTCGATTTTTCCATAGGTAATTCAATGCTCGTCTCATTGATGTCCGTTATTTGTATGTTGGGATATTGAGACATGATCAACGCTTTCGATTTATCTTTATCAGAAACCTCTAACCTGACCACTAAATCTTCGTTGTTCATTAATGCCTTTACATCCCCTTCCACCACCGAAACTCCTTTGTTGATAATCACCATGCGGTTGCAAATGATTTCTATTTCGGCCAAATTATGCGAGGAAAGGATAACGGTTTTATGCTGTTCGTTTTTTAAACGCAGGATTAAATTTCGGATGTCAATGATCCCTTGGGGATCTAATCCGGTGGTGGGTTCATCTAAGACAATCAGATCCGGATTGTGTAATAATGTCTGCGCGATGCCCAACCTTTGCTTCATTCCGTGCGAGAAACTTGAGAATTTATCTTGTTCTCGGCCCCCAAGTCCTACAAAATCGAGCATCTTGTAAATTTCTTTTTTGCCAACGGACACGCGGGAAAGCCTTGAAAAAATTTCTAAATTTTTATATGCGGATAGGTATTTATAAAAATCGGGCTTTTCAATAATGCTTCCGGTCCGGGATAAAATCTCATTTCGATCAGTGAAAATGGATTTTCCAAAGATTTTAATGGTACCCGAGTCGGGTTTAATGAGGGAAAGCATGCATCTGATCGTCGTACTTTTTCCGGCTCCATTAGGACCTAAAAAACCATAAACATCTCCTTGGTTGACATGAAAACTAACATCTTTGACCGCCTCAAACAAGCCAAATTTTTTAGCAATGGATTTTATTTCAATGATTTTTTCTGACATACTTAGGGAAAGGTAAATTTATAAACTCTAATCACTGGAAAAAGTTCAATCTTTTACAGGAAATCGTCACGCCTAGGGCTGAATACGTCAATTAATTCACCCTCCTCCAAGCATACCGCCCCATGAATTTCCCCAGTGGGGACAAAATAGACATCGCCCGCCTTTAAAATCGACTTTTCCGCTCCAATCGAAATTTCAAATTTACCTTTTGAAACATAGGACGCTTGCGTATGTGGATGATGGTGTAAGGTTCCAATGGCATGCTGGTCAAAACCCACTTTCACGATCATCATGGATTTGTTTTGTGCCATTACTTTCCTTCTAATTCCGTCTCCTAATTCTAACCAATCAACAAATGCATCTTCTATGAGTTTTTCTGATTTCATTATAAAATTTATTTTGAAGGAATTAGGTTTGATTTTACTTGAAATTCATTCAAGTCAATTAATATTTATTTAAATTCGTTTTTAAAGAATAATAGGTCTTGTTGATTTTAAATTTTATACGACAAACCATTTTAAATTTCCTTTTGAATGCAAGATAATTCAAGCGAAAGTGACAATCAAGCACATTTGAAAAAAGTACTTAGTCCTTTAATGTTATGGGGACTTGGGGTGGGTTATGTCATTTCGGGCATGTATTTCGGTTGGAATTTAGGTTTAAAAGAGGGTGGAACGCTGGGTTTGGCCATTGCCACAGGCATTGTCATTGTGCTCTATGCCTGTTTTAGTTTCTCTTATGCGGAATTAGCTTGTGCGATTCCAAAGGCTGGTGGGGTTTTTGATTATGCCAATAAAGCCTTTGGGGATCATGTAGGATTCATTGCAGGCATCGCCCAAATGATCGAATTTATTTTTGCACCACCGGCGATTGCCTTTGGTATCGGGGCATATTTCAATTTATTTTTTCCTGACATCCCTATTTTGTGGATTTCCCTATCGGCCTATTTCGTATTCACCGCATTAAATATTTATGGGGTAAAAGCCGCGGCAACTTTTGAATTATGGATAACCATCATCGCGGTGGTGGAAATTTTAATTTTTGCGGGGGTTACTTTGCCTCATTTCAAATGGGCCAATATGCAACAAAACGCTTGGCCTAATGGTTGGTTTGGTGTGGTCGCCGCTTTACCCTTTGCCATATGGTTTTTCTTGGGCATCGAGGGATTGGCCAACGTAGCCGAAGAGGCGAAAAATCCTCAAAAGGATATTCAACGGGGTTTTGGTTCAGCACTTTTCACTCTCGTAATTTTATGTGTTTTGGTATTTGTTGCGGCCATTGGGGTTGGGGGTTGGGAAGCCATTGTTTTTAAAAATGGCCTATCTGGCGAAACCTCAGACTCGCCGCTTCCATTAGCCATGGGTCAAATCGTGGGTGCTAATTCTTTGCTATTTCATTTACTGCTGACCGTGGGTCTTTTTGGTTTAATTGCCTCTTTTCATGGGTTGATTTTGGCAGCGGGTAGATCCACCTATGAGTTTGGTTTTAAAGGTTTTGCGCCTCGTTTCTTGGGAAAATTACATCCTACCTTTTTGACGCCAACCAACGCCCTTTTGTTCAATATGGGAATCGGTATATTGGCTTTATTGACCAATAAAACGGCTGAAATTATTACGATCTCAGTGATGGGAGCCTTGACGCTTTATTTTATCGCCATGCTTTCATTGCTAAGATTAAGAAAAAATGCCCCTAATTTATCTAGGCCATTTTCGGTTCCAGGGTATCCTTTGACTCCGATCATTGCCTTGTTAATTTCAGGTGCATCCTTGGTATTAATCGCTTATAATAATTCAAATTTGTTTTTTATTTACGCAGGGATCATCCTTATTTGCTTCCTTCTTTTTAAATTGTTCGTTCCAAAAAAACCTGTTTTATAATGACTGAAAATCAAATACTTGATTATGTGCGGGAGTATCCAGACCAACGAGTTAAAGTCGCGTTGGTGGATATCGATGGTGTTTTAAGAGGAAAGTACATTAGCACCGAAAAGTTTTTGTCCGTGATCCAATCTGAAATGGGATTTTGTAACGTGGTCTTTGGCTGGGACATGGCCGATGTAGCCTACGAAAATTCTCAGTATACGGGTTGGCATTCAGGATACCCAGACGCCCCAGCCCGCATCGATTTATCTACTTTTAGAATGATTCCTTGGGAAAATAATGTCCCATTTTTCCTTTGTGAATTAATCGATTCTCCTAAAAATAGCGCGGCTGTTTGTCCCCGAAATGTATTGAAAAAGGTGATTAGCCAAGCACAAAATGCGGGATTCACCCCATTCTTCAGCCAAGAATTTGAGTGGTTTAATTTTGAAGAAACGCCTGCATCTGTCAACGATAAAAATTTCCAAAACCTAAAGCCATTAAGTCCAGGAATGTTTGGGTACTCCATTTTAAGAAGCACTTTGCGCAACGATTTTTTCAACTCTTTATTTTCAGATTTAAGTGCTTTCGGGATACCCTTAGAAGGTTTACATACAGAAACAGGTCCTGGAGTTTATGAAGCTGCAATCGCTTATTCGGGTATATTGGAAGCTGCAGATCGGGCTGTTTTATTTAAGTCTTCCGTGAAAGAGCTGGCGTACAAGCAGGGTATCATGGCCACTTTTATGGCTAAATGGGATGAGAATTTGCCCGGTTGCAGTGGTCACGTGCACCAAAGTCTTTGGGATAAAGACGCGGCAAAAAATTTATTTTATGACGAAAATGATGCGCAAGGAATGAGTCAAACGATGCGGCATTATATCGCAGGCCAACTACATTGTTTGCCTATCATTTTACCTTTGTTGGCCCCCACCATCAATTCATACAAGCGATTAGTAGAAGGTGCTTGGGCTCCCACCACTTTAACTTGGGCCGTGGATAACAGAACGGTCGCCTTGCGCGCTCTGCCTGGTAGTAAAAAAGCGACCCGACTAGAAACGCGGGTTGTGGGTTCTGATGTAAATCCATATCTGGCTATGGCCGCTTGTTTGGCCAGTGGCTTGTACGGTGTAAAACATCAATTAGCTTTGCAAGAACCGACGGTAGGAAATGGCTATGCGGATGAGTCGCACGGCCGCTTGCCCGGAAATTTGCAGAAGGCAACGGAGGCCATGAAGCATTCGCCGATTTCCCAGGAATTATTTGGTGAAGCGTTTGTAAGCCATTTTGTGGCTTCGAGGGAATGGGAATGGCAGCAGTATGGCCGAGTTGTGAGTGATTGGGAAAAAAGAAGGTATTTTGAAATAATTTAAGATGGATTTTAATCAAGTAAGACAATTTAATTTCCCAACCATCATTCGGTTTGGGGCTGGTGCCGTGAAAGAATTAGCACCCTATTTAAAAAATCAGGGTTTCTCAAAACCGTTGATCGTCACCGATCCGGTGATTGCTGAGCTTCCGTTTTTCAAAAATATTTGTGCCGATTTACGAGGTGCTGGAGTTTCTGTGGAAGTATTTTCTGCCATACATAAAAATCCGGTTAAGTCAGATGTGTATTCCGGAACGGCGGTTTGGGATGCAACTCATCGCGATTGTTTGATCGGAATTGGAGGTGGCGCGGCCTTGGATGTTGCCCGGGCGATTGTACTCCAAGTAAATCATCGGGAGGATTTGTTTGTCTATGATGATTTGATTGGTGGAGATGTCTTTGTGACGAACGATGTGCCACATTTTATCACGATTCCGACCACCTCCGGAACGGGAAGTGAAGTAGGAAGGTCTGCCATTATCGCGGATGACGAAACGCACCAAAAAAAGATTTTATTTTCCCCGAAGCTATTAGCAAAAATTGTTTTTGCTGATCCGCTCTTGACGATGGAATTACCTGCATTTGTTACTGCAGCGACGGGAATGGATGCTTTGACTCATAATATGGAGGCTTATTTGGCCAAAAATTACCATCCCATGTGTGATGGAATCGCCTTAGAGGGAATGCGCTTAGTCGCTGATTCTTTAGTGGATGCGGTACGTCAACCGGATTTAAATGCCAGGTCAAAAATGTTGTTGGCCTCTATGATGGGCGCCATCGCGTTCCAAAAAGGGTTAGGGGTGGTTCATTCCTTAGCTCATCCGCTTTCTTCTTTATTAGATACGCATCATGGCTTAGCCAATGCGGTCAATATTCCTTATGGCATGCGGTTTAACATCGCTGGATTTGAGGATCGTTTTGCTCGCATGGCCCAAGCATTAGGATTGAAGTCGGAAACAGGGGAGTCGGTGGTTCAATATCTTTTTGACCTGAATTCACAAGTAGGCATCCCTCACCGACTAAGAGAAATCCAAGTAAAAGAGGAGCATTTGGATACTTTGTCGGCTTTGGCTTTTGCAGATTTTGCCCATCCCAATAATCCTAAGCCTGTATCTCAAGCAGATTTTAGAGCATTGTATGCAGAGGCTTTATAGCATATGAAACGAATTGGAATTACCACTTCTGATACAAACTTTCAAAATTATCCAAATTGGATTGCTGGTGAAGGGGTGGAAATTGTACAACTTTCGTATACAGAAAAAAACACACAGGATTTCGACTCTTGCGATGGTTTTGTTTTGACCGGGGGCATCGATGTACATCCGCAATTTTACCAAAATACAAGGGTAGATTATCCTAACACGACCGTGTTTAATGAATCCAGGGATCTTTTTGAAATTCAGGTTTTTGAATTTGCGCGCCAACAAAATAAACCTGTGTTGGCTATTTGCCGTGGAATGCAATTGATCAATATTGCTCTAGGCGGAAATTTGATTCAGGACCTTCAGGAAAATGGTTTTGAGAATCATAGAAAAGGATCCGAGAGGGATAGAGAACACAAAATCGAGGTCAAGCCAGGAACTTTATTGGCACAAATTTCTGGGTTCCAGCAAGGATTTGTGAATTCAGCGCACCACCAGGGCTTAGACCAAATCGCTGATGAACTTAACGTTTCTGCTTTTTCAGAAGACGGGGTCGTCGAGGCCATTGAATACAAGGATGCAAACAAACCGTTTTTATTAGCGGTTCAGTGGCATCCGGAGCGGATGCAAATTCCAGCTTCAAACTTAGCTTTTTCTCAAAATATACGCAGCGCTTTTATGGAAGCCATGCTTAAAAATTAAATGATGAATATTATCAATCCCGCCACAGAAGAAATTATTACTAGCGTTCAAGAGGATAACGAGGCTAGCCTGGCATTGAAATTTGGACGATTAAAAAAATCCGCAAAGGTATGGGCAGCTGTTCCGATTCAAATCCGAGCAGAAATTTTGGAGAAATTTGTGTCCTTGCTCAAGGAAAATATCGAAGAATTAGCTTCTGTTTTGACGTCAGAAATGGGTAAGCCTTTGCAACAAAGCAGAAATGAAATCAATGGGGCTGGGGCAAAGGCTACGTGGTTAGCGCAACACGCGACCCAATATTTGTCGGAGGAAATCATGTCGGTTTCTGACCAGATGACAGAAAAAATTGTGCATGAACCTTTGGGCATTATCTGCAATATCTCGGCCTGGAATTACCCCTATAATGTAGGTGTTAATATTTTTGTGCCTGCATTGCTAGCGGGAAATGCGGTCATGTACAAACCCTCTGAGTATGCCACATTAACGGGTCTTCAGATAGGTAAATATTTAGTGGAGGCAGGTGTGCCGGAGGATGTATTCCAAGTGGCGATCGGGGAGGGAGAAGTGGGCAGGGCTTTATTGGATATGCCTTTTAACGGGTATTATTTTACGGGATCCTATCAAACGGGTCAAAAAATGTATCAGCATGTGGCCAAAAAAATGGTTCCATGCATCCTTGAATTAGGTGGGAAAGATCCCGTTTATGTGGCGGATGATGTGGTGGATGTGGCAGGAGCCGCGGCAGGAATTGCGGATGGTGCCTTTTATAACAATGGGCAAAGTTGCTGTTCCGTGGAGCGTATTTATGTACAATCCGCGATTTATGATGCATTTGTGGAGGCTTTTGTAGCGGAAGTACGTTCGTGGAAAATGGGATCGCCTAAGGAAGATGGCGTCTATATTACCGTGTTAAGCCGCAGGGCTCAATTGGCAATTCTCGAATCTCAAGTTGCGGATGCGGTTGCAAAGGGAGCTCAGATTTTAGTAGGAGGGAAGCGTGTAGACCGGAAGGGAAACTATTTTGAGCCTACTGTTCTTGTCAATGTAAGCAATGAAATGGCGGTGATGCGAGAAGAAAGTTTCGGTCCTATCATTGGAATTATGCGGGTTGAAAATGACGCGGAGGCAGTTGCTAGGATGAATGATACTGACTATGGCTTGACGGCTGGTGTTTATTCAGCGAGCCAACAAAGAGCCGAAACGTTGTTAGCTCAAATAGATGCAGGATCAGGATATTGGAATTGTTGCGATCGGGTGAGCGCCGCTTTGCCTTGGAGTGGTCGTGGTCACTCGGGTTTTGGATCTACCCTTTCTGAGGTGGGTTTGAGGGCCTTTACAAAACCTAAGGCCTATCACTTAAGAAAATAAAAAAGAACGTGAGAATTCTCCCACGTTCTTTATAATCTATTTTTTATTTCTGTGCGTTAATCCAAGCCGCTAGTTTTTTTACATCCGCTCTAGGGAGATGGCTCATCGGAGGCATAGGCGTTGCAAAATCAGGCCAATTCGATGGCTTAGGCGCGATGATTAAAGCTTCAATTTGAGCATTGGTATAATTTCGTTTCGCCACTTCTGTGTATGCTGGACCCACCGCTCTTTCTTTGACTTTATGGCAAGCTAAGCACGTGTGTTTCGTTAAAAGTGCTTGCGCTTCCTTATCCGAAATAATTTGCGTTTTGGTAATTTTTGGACCAGCTTCTTTGGTTTGATTATCAGGAGTATTGGCTTCTTTACCTGCATCTATTTTCTCTTTGGCCGCTTTAGGTTTTGGAGTTACTAATGGAATATTTGCTTTAGGTCCATTCGGTATAGAATTTAAGGTATAAAAAGCTGAACCATGCAAAAGAGGTAATGCCTCCGTATTGGATACTACTCCTTCCGGCTTGATGGTGTGGATGTAACCCTCTCTTAGGCCGTCGACAACAATTCGAACTTTAAGTCCATCTTCAGATACTTGTGCACCCCGAACCGGATTTTCTTTTTGGTTGACCATCGGGCTTCCATACACGGGATGATATTTATAGATGTAGCTGCTTACATCGTAGTTATTTACATCTGAGGCTAATTTTTTATTGACCGGCAAAGTAAACTCAATTTCAAATCCATCAGGCATCGCACGAACGGCTTTCATTTCAAAAGGAGTTTTTCCTGAGTAGACCAAACGTTCTAAACCAAAATCTTCTTTTCCAATGGAACCCCAACCGCGATTCGTTCCTCCTACAAATAGGTTTTTGTCTGAGCCAAAGGCCATTCTAAGTACCCCTGACCTAAATCCAGATACAAATTCAAATGAAGCACCTTGGAATCGGCCATTTATTTTTTCTAAAAATACCCGAGCAATTTTGGACATTCCTTGGTCGCCAACAAACAACTGACCCGAAAATGGGCCAAAAGCACCATTCGTTTCATCCGGAATTATTTCAGAGGTTGATATGCCTAGAACTCCATGCGGCAACCAAACAGCCGGTGATTTAATACCAAGATTGGGAAGTGATTTGCCCATTTCATAAATGGTGGTCATCGGCTTAGCCTCATTCTCGACATATTCAGGTTTAACAAGGGGATTATCTCTTGGGTCTACTTTTTCAAACACCATTTCTTTCCTCATTTTTACCGGAGATTCTGGTCGGTCTGCCCACTTCAAAGAAGCAGGGTGTCCCATGAAATTTCCTTTTTCAATGTGAGAAATGAATCCTGAACCTTGCCAATCGCCTTGGTTATCGCCATAAAACAATTCTCCATTAATCATTCCTAGACCACATGGAGAGCGCATGCCAGCGGCGAAAGGCTCCATTTTTCCGTCGGGGCTAATTTTCATGGCCCATCCGCGCCAAGGAACGAGTGATTTTCCCGCCCACCAATCGGTGTTACCAAAACCTACATTTCCTGTCACATAAAACGAGCCATCGGGTCCCACTTTGGGGCCGTATGAATATTCATGGTAATGACCTGAAATCGGCCAAGAATAAACAGTTTCATAGCGTTCCGCTTTTCCATCTCCATTTTTGTCGACCAATCTTGTCAACTCTCCCCTTTGTGCACAATACAAGAAACCATCCAAATAGGTTAAACCTAAAATTTCATGCAAGCCAGATGCAAATTTTCTGAAATTTGGGCGTGCGCTATTGGGGTTTTCGATGATGTAAACATCACCTCTTCTGGTGGAAACGGCCACATCGCCATTGGGCAAAAGTGCTAAACCTCCCACTTCCAAAACTAATCCTTCGGGTGCTGGGATTCGGGCGATTTTGTAATAATCGCTCTCAGTAGGGTTTTGAGCAAAAGCCATCGTTGAGATGACCAATAATAAGACTACATATATATTTTTCATTTCTTTAAATTCTAAGATTACCAAAGGATTGAATATTGTATTTTTTCTGCGGCTGGAAGCGTCAAAACTTTATTGAACCCACTGCCTTCAATACTTGCGCCAACGGCCTTAATGTAATAGGATTTTCCATCTAGGGCATATAAGTTATCTCCCATTTCTTTTATTTCAGAAGACATTCCTATTCTGATTTTTTGTCCGGCCGTAGGATTTTTGATATTGATATTTCTTTCTAAATATTTATGATCGATAATGCGGATTTTGTCTTCCACATCAGATCCGGATACTTCGTAAAGAAAGGTCGGCAGATCTTGATCATCCATGATATATCCTTTTGTTTTGAAATTTGCAGCAGGATCTGGTTGGTCTTCCAGCGAAATTAAATTTTGATTTTGAACGATAAGAGGGACATTTGGTAGGTATAGAACCGCACCTCTTGGCCTCGAAGAACCATCACCGCGGCTATCCCACATAGGAGTCGTATTTAGAAAATCACCTTTCCAGATTTGAGCGATGGAGCCATTTTCCAAATCGTAGGTATAATGTAAGTTGGAAGGATTACCTACGTTTACCGCATGCGCCATTCTTCTACCTCTTTTTCCGTTTTTCATTAAGTCGACAAATGATCTAAATACAATAGGTTCTTTGGCGTCCAATAAAATAGGGTCGTCGGAAGAGGATCCCAAATAAGAACCTAAACTATGGTAGGCCGTTGATCTGAATTCAGGGCCTTTTATCCAAAAACCCAGTTTGTTATCGACGCTCTTTTTTGTTTTTATGAGGGTGATTTGAAGGTCAACTTTCCCTTCGGGTAGTTCAATAACTTGCGTTTTGCGTCGGTTATTTTCTTCGTTTTCTTCCTTAAATATTTCTTTGCCATTGATTGAAATCCAATGTTTGCCTGCAATTTCAATTTCAATTTGGTGCTTGCCTGCTTTCGGTATATTTAAGCTTGTTTTAAAAATTTCAGCATAGTGAAAAGGCTTGGAGCTTACGTCCCAAGTTAATTTTTCGGTGCTTCCGCTAACATCTGGTTTTTTGGTGATAAACTCTTGAATAGATTTGAAATTACCATAATACACTTGGTAATTTACGGGTGCCATGGCAGCAGGTGTTGAGCCTAAATCGGTCACTGTTAAATTTCTAAAAGCGACAGCACCGTGGTCACCTTGAATCATGAAAGGTCCTTTTGCTACCTCTGTTTCTGAAATAGGACCGCCCGTTGGCCCCGTTAATTCCACATTTTCATGAATGATCATGCCGTTTAGTTTGACAGAAATTACTTTGGCATTTGCGATTTTTTTCCCTTGCGCATCGAAGCGAGGTGCTTGGAATGACACCTCCATTTTTTGCCAAAGCCCAGGTGCAAGACATGCGTTGACTCTTGGGGCATGTCCTTCGTATAAATATTCTTTGGGATTAAATTTTCTGCGTTTATAAATACCTCCACAGTCTCCGGTATTTGGGTTTTTCACCCCCCAAGAATCCATGAGTTGGAGTTCATAGCGACCTTGAAGGTAAAATCCTGAGTTGGAATGAGTCGCCATCATAAATTCGAAAGTGGCATCGAAATCCCCGTATTCTTTGTTGGAGACCAAATTTGACCTATTTTCTTTATTGGGCAAATTGACTAATATGCCGCTGCCTGGTTGTATGCTTAGGACTTCGGGTTTATTGAGATCAGCTTGTGCGTCAGATGCGATTTGCCAATTGCTTTTTCCTGTGTTCTTCCAAAAAGAGAGGTCAGAAAACGAAATGGTACTTTGTGCATGAATGGCAAATGGGAGTAAGAGGACGAGGGTCCACCGTAATTTTTTCATGGAGTAAATGGAGTAGTTTAAATTAATTTTTAAAGATAGGTTAAATTTTATAAAATATTAATTGAGCATAAGCTAAAGGTTTTGTAAATGTATTTTTATCTTGCAGAAACCTTTTACCATGAAAATTCTATACACTTTTTTTGTCCTGGGGATATCCCATTTCATTTTTGCTCAGAGCCAATCAGTTCCCAAAGTTTTTCTAAAAGATGTTTTAACATTCCCATTAGGTGCTTCTGTTAATCCACGTTTATTGGACGAAAATGTTACGTACCGGGAACGTACAGGTTCTGAATTTTCGAGTTTGACTGCTGAAAATCACATGAAAATGATGAATGTGCATCCTGGGGCTGATCGTTTTGATTTTGTTTTAGGGGATGAGATTGTCGCATTTGCTAAAAATAGGAAACAGCGAATTCATGGCCATACGCTTGTTTGGCATAATCAAGTTCCTCAGTGGATGAAGGATTTCCAGGGAGATCAGGTAGCTTGGGAAAATATGTTAAAAAATCATATTCAAACAGTGGTCGCACATTATAGGGGAAAAGTGGCTGGCTGGGATGTGGTGAATGAGGCTTTTTTAGATGATGGTAGTTTACGTCCCACGATTTGGTCGGATCATATTCCTGATTACATCGCTAAAAGTTTTTTATGGGCACGGGAAGCGGATCCTAATGTGTTGCTTTTTTACAATGATTATGGCCAAGATGGGAAGCCAAAAAAGATGCAAGCGATTTTAAATCTGGTACAGGATTTCAAAAATCGTCATATTCCAATCAATGGGTTGGGTTTGCAAATGCATGTCAATATCGGTTCAAAAAATGAGGCGATTTTGGAGGTGATTAATCAATCGGTGGCAACAGGTTTAAGCGTCCATTTTTCAGAATTGGATGTGGCTGTCAATCCCAAAAACAATCCTGATTTCGTCTATGATGATGTGGCAAAAGACGAGCAATTAAATAAATTTTTGTTGTTATTTAATGCATTTAGATCGATGCCTAAAGTCCAACAATATGGCATTACTTTTTGGAATGTTGGCGATAAGGATTCTTGGCTCAGAGGTTATTTCAAACGTCCAAAAGAAAATCCGTTATTGTTCGACGATTCATACGCACGCAAGCCAGCGTACAATGTTTTATTGCAAACGCTTAAATAGTTTTTAGTTTAAGCCTAAATCTTCCTGAATTCGAGCTACTTTATTTTTTAATGCTTGAAAAATTCCTTCAAAATCAGCGGCTGATTTAAGTTCTGAATTGACAGAAACGTAGAATTTTATTTTGGGTTCAGTGCCTGAAGGCCTAGCGGATACTTTGGAGCCATCCGCTAAAATTAATTGAATTACGTTGGATGCTTCAATGCCTAAACCCGTGGCAATGGGTGTGATTTCACCTGTCAGCAAATTGGTCGATTGCAAGCCTTCGTAATCTAAAACCTGTATGGGTTTGCTACCGGCCACGGTGGCGGGAACATTTGATCGAAGATTTTCCATCATTTGTTTAATTTCATCAGCTCCTGCTTTTCCTTTTTTTGTTAATGAGATAAGTCCTTCGTAATAGAAATTATTTTCCATGTACATCTCTGCGAGGAAGTCAAAAAGGGAGAGGCCTTGATCTTTTGCATAGGCGGTTAATTCTGCAATCATGGCACAGGAAGCCACGGCATCTTTGTCGCGCACCGCATCGCCGATTAAATACCCATAGGATTCTTCTCCTCCGCCGATGAACTTTTCTTTTCCTTCCAGTTCGCGAATTACTTGGGCGATGTATTTAAAACCAGTCAGCGTATTATAGCAAGTGACACCGTAAGTGGCGCACATTTTATCAATTAAATCAGTGGTGACAATGGTTTTTGCCACAAATTCTTTGCCGGTGAGTCGGCCTGCGGATTGATCCACCTTTAATAAATAGTATAGGATCAAACTTGCCATTTGGTTTCCGTTCAAAAGTTGCCATTCGCCCGATGGGCTTTTGACTGCGGCACCTACTCGGTCCGCATCTGGATCCGTGGCGATGACCAAGTCGGCGTCTATTTCTTTTGCTTTGTTTAAGGCCAACGTCATCGCTTCCTTTTCCTCTGGATTTGGGTAAATGACAGTGGGGAAATTTCCGTCTGGAATTGCTTGTTCTTCTACGATGCTGACTTGCTCAAAACCTAATAGAGCAAGTGCTTTTGGAACTAAGGTAATTCCGGTTCCGTGTATGGGTGAAAAAACTATTTTTAGGTCTTTTTGGCGCTTAATTACTTCGGGTTGGCGGCAATTGGTCAGAATCGTTTTTAGGTAAGCCTCGTCTATTTTTTCATCTAGCAAATGAATTAGACTTGGATTTCCTTCAAATTTAATTTCGTTAATGCTTTGAATGGCGTTTACTTCGGCCACTATGTTTTTGTCGTGTGGGGCGACTACTTGGGATCCGTCGGACCAATACGCTTTATAGCCGTTATATTCTTTTGGATTGTGTGATGCGGTAATGACTAAACCCGCTTGGCAACCTAATTCCCTGACCGTAAAAGATAGTTGGGGTGTCGGCCTCAAAGCCGGAAAAAGAAAGACCTCGATGTTATTGGCAGAAAATATGTCGGCACAGATTTGAGTAAATTCGGGTGAATTATTTCTAGAATCGTGTGCGATGGCGACTTTGATTTTTTGGTTTGGCAGGCATTTATTGAGGTAATTAGCAAAGCCTTGGGTAGCTGCCCCCACGGTGTATCGATTCATCCGATTGGATCCCACGCCCATTTCACCCCGCATGCCACCGGTTCCAAATTCAAGTGATTTATAGAATGAATCGGTCAAGGTGGTTATTTCCTTTCGGTCCAATAATCCCTGTAACGTTGATTTAGTGGTTTCGTCGTAAGGTCCTGATAACCATTGATCTATATTTTTCTGGGTGGTTGGGTCGAATGAGGTTGACATTAAAAATATCTGGGATAAATTTTGATGAAAATTAATTTGCAAAGATAATTTTAAATTGGTTTTAAAAGGCGCAAATGTGTTATAATTTAATGGAATCCAATTGAGGTTTATATTAAACTAAAATTGCGTGATTTATCTTTTTATAATTTGGGTTTTAATTTTTTTTAAATTTTCTTTAACGAAATTTTTCAAGTAGAAGGGTTATGTAGTACCCAAAAATAATAGATGGATAAATATTTCAAATATTTATTGGTAGCACTAATTCCATGTGTTTTTTACTATGGATTTTATTTCAAATATGGAATAAATGCCCCATTTGCTGATGATTGGAGTGTTATCGTGGGTCTTGTCATCCATTTCTTTCATGCCCAAGAGAGTTTTTTAGATAAATTTCTATTGCTTTTCGCACAGTGCAATGAACATAGGGAGTTGTTTCTGTCGATCATTTCTGTCACTCAGTTTGCTATACTTGGGCATATTAATTTCTTCTATTTAAATTTAATCGGTGGCCTTTCTAGCTTAGGAATTCTGATAATTTTATACAAAATCCTTAAGCGTTATCGACATCCTGAATGGTTAATTATTCCCATTTCGTTTACCCTTTTCAATCTTTCTTATTTTCATAATTTATATTGGCCAGTTTCGGCGATCCAACATAATGTAGTGGTGTTTTTAATCGTATCAACCTTATGTGTTTTGGACTATTCGCAAGGGGGAATCAAATCTTTTCTCTTGGCTACTTTTATCGCCTTTGTTGCATTGTTTTCAAGCGGGAATGGATTCATCGTCTACATTGCAGCTACGCCTTTGATTTTTAGGTACCTAAAAGTGTATCGGATTTTATGGTTTTTTTCCGGTGCATTCTTTTTTTTATTGTATATATTTAATTACGATCATCCCGTTCAGCGAGGGAATTTTCTAAGTAATATATTTTTATTTAAGGGGATTCTGGGCAATTTTTTTGCCTACTGGGGTGCGTTTGCTTCTTCGTTTTTTGAGTCAGGATCTGCCTGGATAGAACCCGTTTGTATCGCGATAGGGGTCCTTGTTTTCTTTACTTTTTTGTATAAGTTTTGGATTAATCGGAAAGATTTTTTTCAGGATCAGAAAGATTATCGTTTTAAATTATCTCTATTTATATTTTTGTTGTGTACGGTCGGAATTTATTCCCTTGCGAGAGCCAATATGCCCATTTCAAATGTTTTTGAAAGTCGGTATGCGATTAACACGACTTTAATTTTGCTTTTGTATATATTGTTTTTTGACAGTTTTATTTACCGCAAACTAAAGGTTGCCATCATTGGAGGTATCGTTTCTTTTTTCTTTTTTTCTTACGTTAACCACTTAATTGACTTAGTTAATTTTACTAATATGACTTCAGGGTCTGTGATAAAACATTCGATTCAAAAGCGAGAGCATTATTTCTTTAGAGACTCATTAAATAATAAGATTGATCTATCAGCACCGACATTAAAAAAACTTGGTCAATTAGCAAAGCCGATTGTCAATTTTACGGCGATTTTACCTAGTTCTGTCAAGTATGTTAATGATGCAATCAATTTGACATTTAGTCATAAAATTTATTCATTGGACCCTGACTTGGCTAAAATTTCTCAGGTAATCCAACAAAATAAATATGATACCTTACGGGGATCAAATAAATTTAAATTAGGGGAGTTTGAATTTGATATAAATTCAGCACATTTTTCATATACCGGTTTAAAAGTCAAGGGTAGAATTTTAAATGGAACTGATGGATATTATTTAGTTTTTGAGAATGGCCAACATCAAAACTGGGTTTTCAATATGTATTGGAGAGAAATAGATCGCCGTAGGCAACTGACGCATTGGGACGGAATTTATTTGAGAAATTTAAGCGGAACGGTTCCCTTCATTTATTTACCTAACGATCGTTATGTGGCTAAAATCTTTAAGATTGAGGATGGACAGCCTACACTGGTTGGCGTAACACCAAACTTCAGCGTCAACGGGATGTAAATTCCCCTTTGAAAACTTGTACGGCAGGGCCCGTTAAGAATATTTCCGTAAATCCTTCTTGTGAATTTCCTTCAAACGAAACAGATAATTCTCCCCCTAATGTTTTAATTTGAACGGGACTTTTCATGCCCTGAAATACGTGTGATATCAAAGCTGCCGCGGTAACACCCGTTCCACAAGAATAGGTTTCATCTTCGACGCCACGTTCGTAGGTTCTGACAAATATGGTTTCCGCATCGACTTTCTCAACAAAATTGGCATTTGTTCCTTGAATAGGTTCGTATGCTTCCGAATACCGAACAGTTGCCCCTACATTTTTCACATCATAAAATTGAACTTGCTTCACGAATCTCACAAAATGCGGTGATCCGGTATTGGTGAAAAAATCATCTCCATGTTGGTCTATCGCGTGAACATCCATCATTTGAAGGGATATTTTGTCTTCGCTAACAAACGCCGTGTGGGGACCATCTACGGCAATAAAACTGGCTTTTTCTTGGATGATATGTAAGTCAGCTGCAAATCTAACTAGGCAACGGCCTCCATTTCCACACATCGTTCCCAGTGTTCCGTCAGCATTGTAGTAGATCATTTTGAAATCATATCCCGGTGCATTTTGCAATAGCATGAGTCCATCAGCTCCAATCCCAAATCTTTTTTGGCATAAATGCGCTATAGCCTCTTTACTGAGATTAAATAACTCATTACGGTCATCAATTATGATGAAGTCGTTTCCGGTACCTTGGTATTTATAGAATTGCATAATTTTTAATTGCGTGGCAATTTAGGGATTTTGGATTAAATAACGCTCCTTAATTACCTGAATGTGATGCTTTTCGTGGCCAGCAATCATCCAAGATAATGCACTAACACTGACCGACTGGCCATTGGCGTTACCTAATTGGTTCGCTTGGAGCGTGCTAAAGGATTCAATTAGACTTATAGTTGCTTGGCGAACTTGGCGATATTGTGTCAATACATGGGTAAATTTTTGGGATTCATATTCCGCATGAAGTAAATATTCATTTTCATCAAAACTAGGAAGTGCTTGCCTTTCTCCTCGAGAAATGGCGAGCGCTCGATAGCTGAAAATACGCTCGGTATCTATGATATGTCCTAAGAGTTGTTGGAGACTCCATTTACCAGGTGCATAAGCGTGATTTTCTTGGCCTTTTGCTAAGTTCTGGAAGATTTCGAGGAGCTCCGTATGTTGGCTTTTTAGGATATCGATCAAATTGTCTTTGGCCTCAAAGTTCAGGTATTCAGCGAAATAGCTTGAGTTTGGGTATTCATAAGGCTCGGGTAGTCTCATTATTTCAATAAATTTTCCACAAAGGTATTGTTTGAAAGCAGAAATTGCCTTATTTTGTGCCACCAATTTAAAATGGTCCGGTAGTTTAGTTGGTTAGAATAC
>SXGQ01088937.1_pt1 | contig 59398 bp, 47 predicted proteins | sample 3178371 | NCBI WGS metagenome assembly SXGQ01 (sample SAMN11356859, study PRJNA531348) | freshwater metagenome | isolation source: freshwater sample F1-20 | place: China: Fuxian Lake, Yuxi | collected 2017-12-25
AATTTCGTCTAGGAACAGCGTGCCCTTGTCGGCGTATTCAAACACGCCCTCACGGTCGCGGTCGGCGCCGGTGAAAGCGCCGCGCACATGGCCGAACAACTGGTCCTCCAAAAGTGTTTCGCTTTGACCCGCCGCGTTGAAGGTTGCAAAGCGACGGTCCTTGCGTTTGGAATGTTTATGAATGGCGCTGGCGACAAGCTCTTTGCCAGTTCCACTTTCACCCGTGATCAACACCGCAATATTGCTGGGGGCAATTTGCCGAATGGTGGCAATGACTTGGCGGATGGCGGCGGACTCGCCAATGATTCCCTCAAACCCGTAGGCGGCATCGACTTGACCGCGCAAACTTGAATTTTGGTGGCGCAGCAACACCGTCTCGGCGGCGCGCTGCACAATATTGCGAAAAACAATCACATCCAAAGGCTTTTCAATGAAGTCATAGGCACCCCCCTGCAACGCAGCCTTGGCGGTGGGAACATCGCCATGAGCCGTGACCAAAATTGTTTCGGCATCGGGCTGATGGAGCTTGGCCAATTTCAACACATCCAACCCACTGGTCGGGGTATCCATGACAAGGTCCGTGACAATGACATCGAAATTGCCATTGCGCAGCTCATTTTCCGCTTGCTCCACATTGTGGACCGTGGTGCAAATATGGCCGGGGCGCTTCAAGGCGTCCGCCATGGTTTGGGCGTGCTCAACCTCGTCGTCGATCAGTAAAACTTGAGCCCGCACTGGGTCAGCCGATTCCGTCATGCGCCGATTGTACGGACAATGCGCCGGGAGGCGGCGGCGCAACACAAGAAAAACAATAGGTTTTCACCCCGCATGCCCCGCTCTGCCGATGGTGAGAACATGGCGCACAGTACACAATGGATGGACGAAATATCGACCAAAGTTCCTACGATGGTGGATGTGAAGAACGATTCATTGAGCGAGTGGTTTGCAAATGAGCGCGGCCTGCAAGGGCGGCAAATCTGGTTGATTGGCGCCGGCGGAACTGGCGTCAGCGGCTTGGCGCGCTTGCTCCAAAAGCGTGGGGCTTTGGTGAGCGGCGGCGATAGCGAGTCCAGCCCCGCCGTGAAAGCGTTGCAGGCGGAGGGCTTTGCGATATCCGTTGACCCGGCCACGCAGATTCCCGCAGAGTGTGAACTTGTCATCGCCACAGCCGCCGCCACAAAGGATCATCCTCAACTGGTCGCGGCGGCGAAGAAAAATATTCCAGTGCGCAGTTACGCTCAGGCGCTTGGGTTGTTGCAGTTGGCGCGAACTGCCGTATGCGTCGCAGGAACCCATGGCAAGAGCACGACCACTTGCATGCTCACCTGGTGCTTGTTGCGCGCCGGGTTGGATGCAGGGTTCATCGCCGGGGCAACCTGCAGTGCATTGGGCGGCAGCGCGCGCGCGGGCGCCGCGACTGTATCCAAGGGCGCTTTCGTAAACGCGCCCGGCTTTCTGGTGAGCGAATCCTGCGAGTTTGACCGCTCATTTCACCAACTGCATCCCACCACGGCCATCATTAACAATGTGGAGAGCGACCACTTGGATTGCTACAAATCGCTTGATGAAATTATTGAATCATTCCATGTGTTCGCGCTGCGTCTACCCGCCGCTGTGGACCGTGGGTACTTGTTGATCGCGCATGATGGAGCGCACAAAGAGCGCGTTACGCGTGGCGCGCGCGCTGAAATTGAAACTTTTGGCTGGCACCCCGGCGCCAATTATGTTGTGGAGATGGCGGTCAATGGGTTGGCGCGGGTGCACTACAACCACAAGGAAATTTTGCGCTGGCAACCACGCGTATTCGGAGCGCACAATGTGCTCAACGGAGCGGGCGCTGGAATTATGGCGCTGAAGCTTGGCGCCGATCGCGCGAGCGTGCAAGAAGCGTTGACCTCGTTCGCCGGAGTTGATCGCCGCCTTGAGTTTGTGGGGCAACGGGAAATGGGCGCGCAAAGCGTGCGCGTATACGACGACTATGGGCATCATCCAACCGAGGTGCGCGTAACATTGGAGGCCTTGAAAAATGCCACACATCCGCGGCGTTTGATCTGTGTATTCCAGCCGCATCAGCACAGTCGAACCCGCCTGCTGCTGGAGGATTTTGGAGCCTGCTTTGGCGCCGCGGACCATGTGCTTCTCACCGACATTCACTTTGTGCGCGACCCGCAAAGCGAGCGCGCGCTGGTGTCAAGTCAAGATGTTGCCGATCGAATTCGCAAACACGGCGGAACAGTGGAATGCGTGGGAAGCATAGAAGCGAGCGCGGCACGACTGTCTGAAATTGTTCAAGGCGGCGATGTTGTGGTGACCATGGGCGCCGGTCCGATCTACCGTGCCGCGAATATCTTTCTGGGCAAGTGATAGACATGAATGCCTCCATTTCAACAACGCTGGCCCAAGGATTAGACGCCATCATTGAAATGGACGCGCCCTTGGCCGGGCACACTTGGTTTGGGGTTGGTGGAAACGCGGACATGCTTGCGCGGCCAAGAACCCAAGAGGCGTTGCAGGAATTGCTGCGGCGTTGCCACAATGCAAATCTGAAAGTTCGGGTGCTGGGTTCGGGCGCGAATTTGTTGGTGCTGGATGAGGGCGTGGATGGAGTGGTGCTGAAGTTGGATCAACCGGCATTCACGCAATGGACATTCAACGCGGATGGCAAGGCCAACACAGTTCTTGCGCCCGCGGGCGTGGATGTTCTGAAACTTTTGAATGCCTGCGTGCGTCAGGGCCTGGATGGACTGTGCCAAATGGCTGGAATTCCCGCAAGCATGGGCGGCGCGACGCGCATGAACGCGGGCGGAAAGTATGGTTGCATTGGCGACGCCATCCACTCGGTGGCCACCATGAATCACCGGGGCGAGATTCAAGTTCACCCCCACAACGCCATTCAATTTTCATATCGACATTCCGGATTACCGCAAGATTTAATTCTGTGGACGCTGCTGCAATTGACACCAGGCGACCCCGCCGCTCTGCGAAAAAAAATGCTGGAGATTTATCAATTCAAAAAAGACTCGCAACCCTTGGCGCAACAATCCGCGGGCTGCCTCTTTCGAAATCCAATCGCGCCCGATGGCACCCGAACCAGCGCGGGTCGTTTAATTGACCTTGCGGGAATGAAAGGCTTCAGCCATGGCGGCGCGTTTGTGAGCGCCGAGCACGCCAACTTTGTATGCGCCCACAAAGACGGCCGCGCCAATGATGTGCTTGAACTGGCGCGCGTGATTCAAGAGCGAGTGTTCACATGCCACGGCGTGAGCATTGAAATGGAAGTGGCCGTGTGGGGGCGCTCCTATGAGCCCAAGGAGAAAAAGTGATGCGGGTGCTTGTGCTCAAAGGCGGTCCTGACGCGGAGCGAGAAGTCAGTATAAAAAGCGGCGCGCAAGTGGCCGCGGCGCTGGCGCGTGCCAATGTCCACGTGGAAGAAATCATTATTGATCGGCTCACTCTTGCTGAACTACGCGCGCTTGCAGGCGACGTGATCTTTCCGGTTCTCCATGGCCCATGGGGCGAAGGTGGACCATTGCAGGACATTCTGGAGCAAGATGGGCGCCCCTATGTTGGGTGCGGTCCCGCCGCCGCGCGCTTGGCCATGGACAAAACCGCGAGCAAGCATGTGGTTGCCCGCGCCGGTGTTCCCACCCCCGCATCATGCCAATTGAGCAAGGGACATGACATGACCATTCAACCTCCGCTGGTCATCAAACCATCCAACGATGGCTCGAGCGTTGATTTGCGCATTTGCCGCACGCCTGAAGAAGTTGTCACTGCGCGTCAACACCTTGAAGCAAAGCGTCAACAATTACTGGCCGAGGAATTCATACAAGGCCGCGAATTCACCGTCGGCATTCTGCATGGAAATGTTCTTCCTTTGATCGAAATAAAACCCAAGGGCGGCGTCTACGACTACGAGGCGAAATATTTGCGCGACGATACGCAATACATTTTGAATCCGGATATTGACGCCAAACTGAAAGACGCCATGAATCGATACTCGCTGATGTGTTGGCGTGAATTGGGCTTGCGCGATGTGGCGCGGGTTGATTTCATGGCCGACACGCGCGGACCTTGGTTCTTGGAGGTCAACACCATGCCCGGCTTCACCGACCATTCCTTGGTACCAAAAGCCGCAAATCATGCAGGAATATCAATGGAAATGTTAGTGGTTGACCTTGCCAAAGCCGCCCTGCTACGCGCCGCAAATGCGCCCGTAAAGTCCGTTTGAGCGTGGCTCACCTGGCCAATCGAAGCGTCCATATGGTGGACGCAAATTCATCGCCATGATTTCTTTACTTTCAAGGCGACTCTGACCGATTGAAAGTCTAATGGCCTCTCGCAAACGATCGTCACCCAAGCGAACCTCTGGCGCTTCTGGGTTTCTATGTTCATTCAATCTGGGCTGGTTGAAATCCAAACCCATGATCGTGGCAATCGGGTGGTCCGCGTCGTTCGCGCTCATGGCGTTGGCGTTGGGCATGGGCGTGCCTATTTTAAAGAGCGCGGCCGCCTCAAGAAAAAGTGACGCACCATTTCAAGTTATCTTTTCATCACGACCCGCATGGATGAGCGAATCGGATTTAACGCCGCTGGCCGAAGTGGTGGCCGAACGCTTGAATGGTTCGCCAATAGATCGCGACGGACTGACCGAGGCTAGTACCGCGCTCATGAACACTGGATGGTTTAGCGAAATAAGACAAGTCAAACGCGTCGGTATGAGCGAGGTGTATGTGGATGGAGTTTGGACCACGCCCTTCGCCGTTGTGCGCGAGGAAGGCTACGACCACTTGATTGATGTCGATGGAAAGCTACTGCCCCGCTGCTATCGCGCCTCAACCGCTCCGAGCACCATGATTCGCATTGAAAACCCATCCTTTGCGCGGCCGGCAACCTTTGGCGCCGATTGGGCTGGCAAAGACATGCGCGCCGCCGTGGCGTTGGCTCGCCTGATTGATGATCACGCATGGCGCGGGCAAATTGCGTGCATTGATTTGAAAAATACCCAAGAAGACGGATGTCTGCGCATCAAGACCCATCGTGGTTGCACCATTAAATGGGGACGCAGTCCGGGAAATGAAAGCGCCGCCGAGGTGCCTGCGCGCCAGAAAATTGAATATCTGCAGTGGCTTTTCGATCACTATGGTCGCATCGACGCAGGATGCGACGACGAATTGAATTTACTTTCCGATTATGTTGGCATTCGCTGATGCACGCACGCGCGCCAAGCACTCCAACGCCAAACGGCGTGAATTGCACTAATCTTATGACATGATTCTGCCCCGCGGACTTGTTTTTCTAACCACCTGCTGGATCTTCGCCGCGTGGTTGATTTGTATCGGTGTTCGTCCACCTATTCAGCCATCAATTGCCAGCTACCTGCCTGGAGTTCGCATATTCATAGCGATCATGGCAATGGGCTTGTGCGTGGGCTGGCCCATGCTTCGCCTGAGTGAGCGCCCAACACGCGCGCCCATTCGCCAAGTGCTGATTGATTTTGTCACCATCAGCGTATTGCTGCATGTGGTGCTGTGGCCCTTGCGTTTAGCCACCAATTGGTCCAACAGCCGCATGGGATTAATCGACCTCTTTCTGTTTGCATGGGGCTACATGATTGCGGCCATCTTGGCTCTGACCATTGGAAGCCGCAGCGCGCTTGAACGCGTGGCCACCATGATATTGATCATCATGATTTCATTGCTTGGACCCATGGCGTATTTTGTGTCCATGCGCATGCATTGGCCTGAGCCGCCGCGGTGGATGGATGGACCCCTTCTTGGCGTGCTCCGGGAAACACTTGGGGGCGGTCTGCATCCTGAAGAAACCACATGGCGAGCCACCTTTGGCGTTTGCATTGCGGCCGTTGCCGCTTGGTTCGTGGTCTTGATTGTTGGATGGATGGGCGCCCAAGCCCAGAAAAAACACTCGCCAAATCCGATCTAAGTTTGTATTCTCATTTTAGCCAAAGGCATCACCATGGAAATGATCTCCAAAACCGACAAAGAGCGGCTTGAAGCGCAACTTTTAGAATGCCTGAAATTTCGCCCAGTCATCGCTGGCCGAATTGCGGAGGCGCGCGCCCAGGGCGATCTGAAAGAGAACGCCGACTACCACGCGGCGCGTGAGGATCAAGCCATGAACGAGGCCAAGGTGCGTGATCTTGAAAACAAATTATCGCATGTGCAAGTGGCGGGTGAAATTGACGTTCCGCGGGACATGGTTTTCCTTGGTGCGGTGGTGGTGCTGCGCGATATCAAGAGTAATCGCGAGGAAAAGTACCGTCTGGTCGGGCAACTCTCGGATGATTCAAGCGATGATTACATTGAAGTCACCGGATCAAGTCCGATTGGCGTGGCGTTGATGAAGGCGCGTATTGGCGAGACGGTTCGTGTTGATTTGCCCAAGGGCGAGCGCCGATTCCTGATCGTGACCATTGAAGGCTAAGACCCGGCTTGCATGTAGCCATCGTCGATCCAATGCTTGTCGTTGGGGAGTTTGCCCTGCAAATTGGCATGGCTTGCGTGGTGCTGCTTCGAAAAGGCAATCGACCGCATGTGGCCATGGCGTGGATGGTGGTTGTGCTTGCGCTTCCCATTGTTGGATTGTTCGCCTATTTGCTCGTGGGTGAGACACGATTTGGCGCCTTTCGAATTCGTCGCCACGCGAAAATAATTTCCGAGGTGGATAACGACACCAATCATGTGCATCATGATGCGCGCACCCGCCAATTTCAATTGGAGCCAGAGCAACATCAAATTGCCACCGTGGCGCAATTGGCAAGCCATTGTGTGCCGCTTGCAGGCAACAAGTTGTGGCTAAGCGGGGATTCGCAAGAAGTCATCAACCGCATGTGCCAAGACATTGATGGAGCGACATTGCATGCGCACTTGCTGACCTACATTTTTTTGAATGACAAGGCTGGAAAACAGGTTGCGCAAGCGCTTTTGCGCGCGGTCAATCGCGGGGTGCAATGCCGGCTTCTGGTGGACGGCGTGGGCAGCAAAAAATTTCTCAAAAGCGACTTGCGCCAGACCCTTGAGCGAGGTGGCGTGCGTGTGTGCGAGGCACTGCGCGTGAACATGTTGCGTCTGATCTTCAGCAGGTTGGACATGCGCAACCACCGAAAAATTTTGGTAGTGGACGGCGCCATTGGTTGGACTGGCAGCCAGAACATTGCGGAGGCGGGCTTTGCGCCCAAGGCGAAGTACGCACCGTGGGTGGATTGCACGGTGCGCCTGGAGGGTCCGCTGGCCAAGGAATTACAAATGATCTTTATTGAAGATTGGTACATGGAATCGGAGGAGGATTTGGACGACTTGCTTCAAATTGAGCCCGCCTATCAAAGCGATGGAGTGGTTGCCCAATCATTCGCGACCGGTCCCAACTTTCAAAATGATGCGGTCACGCAGCTCATTCAGTCGGCGGTGCATATTTCCAAAGAGGAAATTGTGTTAACCACTCCCTACTTTGTTCCCGACTACGCAACAGTGTCAGCGTTGACCGTGGCCGCGCGACGCGGAGTGCGCGTGCATTTGGTGGTGCCCGCGCGCAACGATAGCTTGTGGGTGGGCTTGGCAAGCCGAAGTTTGTTTCGCAACTTGCTTCAGTGCGGTGTGCGCATTCATGAATTTCAAAATGGATTGCTGCACGCCAAGACCATTGTGGTGGATCGCTCCACGGCCATTGTGACCAGCGCCAATTTGGATCGGAGAAGTTTTGAGCTGAACTTTGAGGCTGGCATTATGGTGTACAACAACGATTTTGCTGGGCAATTGCGCTATTTACAAAGCAAATACATTGAGCAAAGCACGGAAATTCTTGAGCAACAATGGATGCGGCGCGGTTGGTCCACACGCCTCATTGACAACGCCGGCGGCTTGCTGAGCCCGTTGTTGTAAATGGTTTCACGGGCGTAATGCGCCCATGCGTTAATTCAGCTCATCAATCCATGCTTGCTGAATAGCCTCTAGAATTTTTTCATTGCTCGGATGGCCAGGTTGCGCTTGGAAATTTGGCAGGGCTTGCACCAAGGATTTTAATTTTGGAAATGTGATCGTGAGCGGATTTGTTTCCGGGTGGGCTTGCGCCAACTCCTGCGCGATCTCCAGGACATCAAGCCAATGGAACGTATGGTTCATGACCAAATTCACCTCATGTGGTAGTTCTTAAAAGCTGGCAAATCCATGCAGACTTGCTAATGGGGAATTTCCTTGACCGCGTTGCGATTCCACGATGGGACACGAATTTCAATCAGGCCGTTGCTGATGATCTCACATTGGCACGACAAACGGCTGTTGCGCTGCAGACCAGGCGCCTCCTCCACGCGATCCTCCTCGGCCTCGGTCGCGGGACTGAGATGCTCCATGCCTTTGACGACATAGATATGGCAGGTACTACACGCGCACACTCCGCCGCAAGCATGCTCAATATTGATGCTGTGATCCATGGCCACCTCTAGCAGGTGCTCACCCACACCGCCCATGAGATCCCACTTTTCCTGTGTGGTGCTGGTTAAACCAGCTGGGTCTTCGAGATGAAATACCACGGGAACAATTGGCGGACCATGCTCATGCTCGGATCGTTTCAGATGCATATCCAACATAGTAGAGAACACATGCACATTTTTCTTGCATGGGTTTTTGCGGGTTTGGCGTTAGGCTTGCGCCATGGATGTTCTTGGCTTGACCAGCGATGAATTTGCCCAACGTCTTCAAAGCCGCCGCGCGCGGCGAGAGGTGATGTTGAAGTACGCCGCGGTGTATCGACGCGATGCACAAGATATGGACGATGCGCGCGCCGACCTACCGGAGATTGGCAAGACGATTGTGGACGCAGAAACGGTGAAGTTCACGTTGCAAGTTGGCGGCGGCCTTGAAACTGAAAGCGTGATCATTCCCATGCCACACACGGGCGGCGGATTCAGTCGCACCTTGTGCGTGAGCAGCCAAGTGGGTTGCGCCATGGGTTGTGGTTTTTGTGAGACCGCGCAAATGGGTCTGCTACGCAACCTGAGTGCAGCGGAAATTGTGGCGCAGTGGTTCGCGGCGCGCCACCGAATTGAAAATACAATTGACGGTGGACATGGATTTCAAATCAAAAATATTGTTTTCATGGGGATGGGCGAGCCCACGGAAAATTTGGACGCGGTGCTGCATTCGATTCGTATTTTGACAGACCACTACGGCGCGTCCATCGCCTCCAGCAACATCACCATCAGCACCGTGGGCCGCGTGGCGGGCATACAAAAAATTGCGGAATTTGCTGGACAAGAGGGCTTTCACCGCTTGCATCTCGCCCTGAGTTTGAACGCCCCCAACGACGAAATCCGCTCGCAAATTATGCCCATCAACAAGTCGGAGCCCATTGCGGACATTGTGGCGGCGGTGCGCGGGTATCCAGAAGTCGCGGGTCCAACTTGTATTGAGTATGTGTTGATTCCAGGCGTGAACGATTCCATGGAACACTGCGATCAAGTATGCGCGCTTCTCAAAGATGTCCGCTGCTCGCTGAATATTATTCCCTACAACCCGCGCCGCAACAGTCCGTGGCCGGCGCCCAGCGAGGAGAGCGTTGTTGCGTTCATTGCGCGCGCAATTGCCAATAAACAATTTTGCAAGCGCCGTGGAACCAAGGGCCGCTGCGCCATGGCGGCGTGCGGTCAACTGGGCAGCGAGGCCATTCGCGCGCGCAAGTTTGTACAAGTGCATAGTGGCGTGGGTGTTCAATCTTAGAATTTTTCAAGCGCACGATTGATACGCGCGCGAAATCACCGCTCTGCCGCACATGCAACGCAAGTGGCGCTTGCCCCGCGCGCCACAATCCACATCAACTGCTGCCCTCGTGCATACGGGTAATGCCCTCTGGAAACGGATATTGCGCGAAGACTGCGGTCTTTGGCACATCCCACAGCGCCACCGGCGGATATATATCCCCGCTGAAACCTCCTTGATGCATGGCTTGCAAGACGGCCTCAAATGATGGCTCTTGCTTTTCATGGTCAAGCAATCGATTGCTCTTGGCACCTAAAAAACTGACGCTGGCAATGGGAAGACGATCACGCCGGCCTTCCACCATGCGGCTGATGGTGCGAAAGCCGCGAAAAATATCCTCTAATGTGAAATGCTCGCGCCCCGCAGGACGCAGCAACGCCAGAATGAGCAATTGATCCAGATCAAATTTCAGAATATATGGCTCGCGGTCGTCCTTGGCGTGCATGCTAATGGCGCTACGAAACATTTTGGCGAAACTAGTCGCGCTTGACAATGTCCACTGGCTGGTGGGAATGAGTTTTAACAATTCACCAAGCACTCCATGCGCGTTATCCATTTCATTGATGCCGCAGATGACCGTGCGGTAGCGACCTTCGACCAGATCGTTAAGAAGATGCTGCCCCCACATAATCCGAATGGAGCGCGAACCCGTCAGCGTACGCGGGTCGCCACGAGGAACCATTGTGACGCGTGGACCCGTGCTTGGGGCTTCAATTAATCGATCACCATCACCGTTGTAAATTCGAATGTCGCTCATGGCGCAAGCATGACGCAAATTGACTCACGGCGCAAGCATGCGGCGTAATCGGTGTGAAAAATTCATTTGTTGCGCGCCACTTGCATTAAGCGAGAAAGACGCACTATGCAAAGGAAATCATGGACGCGCACTGCGGCATTGGCTTGCATGCCCCGGGCTGGATCAACTTTCCAAAACGCGCCACACCCAGGGGTTCACTTGCTTCGTTGTCGAAAAGTTGCACCAATTTTTGAACCGCGCCCGCGGCTTCTTTGCTGATGACCGCGGCAGCTTCGAGCACTTTTGGCGGCAAAAAGAAGCAATCGCTATCAATGCCTTCCGCGAAAGCTTGCAACGAGCCGCGTTGCAACGCGCGCCCCGATGACATGAGTCCTTGCGTTGAATCTTGCGAGGCCGTTCCCAAAAGAACAATGGAAGTTCCGGCGCCCCAGTTGGACGCGGGACCAATTTTTTGCGCCAAGGCTGGCGAAGCTTTGGCGAGCGCTTGCAAAGCGTCGGCGCACTGCGCCGACTTGGCATTGGCGATGTATTTCACGCCAACTCCAAATTCGATCATGAGTCCCGCAATACTTTCTACGACCTTCTGGTCATTCCAGGCAGGATCAAATGCGCCACTTCCATTTGGTCGAGCCCAGATTCCGGAGCAGGCGGCTATGCCCCGTGTGGATGGCGGCTTCGCTTTGGAACTGACGCCAATGAATACTTTCAAAAACCACGGCTCGTTCTTTTGCGGATACAAAATTTGAATTGAACAACTGCTCGACATGGCGAGCGTGTAAATGCATTCAACAGCGGCGCCGATTTGAATTTTCAATGTCCGCAGTTGGTCCTCCTCGTACGCGGTTGCTTGACCCGAAAATGTGATTGAACCGGAAATATCCAAAGTCATTTTGAGCATGGAACGGCCTCCAAAATCGTCGCTCCATGCGCCCGCGAGCGCGAACGGCAAAATAGAGACTTCACGCTTGGCCGTGGAAACTGCCTTTTGCGAAGGATTTGGAGTGACCAACCCTTGCTGACCCAAGGCAGTTGGTGCCAGCACAAAAGCTGGTAAAGACGCCAGCAGATTGCGACGAAGTTGATTTGCGGGGGAATTTACGGATTCTTTCATGGATTCATTCTCATCAGGATGGAAGCAAAATCAAGTGGTGATCAAGGCGTGAAGTTCTAAATTTCAATCATACATCTTTTCGCAAGCGAAGCCCCCCGGCCTTTGCGTCCCAACGCAGCGCCAGTTCGCCGCGACCATCGATAAATTCACTGAGCCAATGACCGATACTTTGGGCGCGCCAATCGTTGGCCTGAAACGGAAGCGGCGCGGATTCCACGGGTAATCCCCTGGCCAATTTAAGCTCGCGGTCAATGCGCGCCGCCAACCAACTTGTGAAATCGGCGCGACTGGTCACCAAATTGGGCGCGATATTGGTGGCCATGCAGCGCGTTTGAAAAGCCAACCACATGGCGTCAATGCGCGCGCGCACCGCAGGGTCCTCCAACAGGCGCGCAAACTCTTCGCGAATGGGTGGCATACTCTTGGCGGCGCGAATGCATTGCACAATGCGCTCGCCATGACGCTTGGCGACATGCTCAGGAACAAATCGAATTTCACCAAGTGCGTTGAGGTTGTCAGGCTTGCGGCGGACCAATTCCATGAGGGCTCCGTCGGACAACACTGTTCGTTGCGGTTGATCATCCGCCTGCGCCAGCTCGCGCCGCAGCAACACCAACTCGCGCAGGATTGTTTTCACGGCGGGCTTCAACGGCTCACCACGCGAGGCGCGTCGCATTTGGCGATCGGGATCGAATTCGGGCTCGCCCGCCAGTTGCGTGGCGCTTTCTTGCATAGCCCAACTCAAGCGATTTTCACGCTCCAATTGCTCTTTGATGCGGCTCCACACCAGCGGCAAATAGCGCACATCATCCGCGGCGTAGCGCAACTGACTTTTAGAAAGCGGTCGGCGGTCCCACTCGGTGAAGGTGTGCGCCTTGTCAATATGAAATCCGGTGAGATGCTCAATGGTGTTGCCAAGACTGCTTGGCCACGGCAAACCAATCAGACTGGCGGCGATTTGCGTGTCCACCAAATGATTGGCGTTGCCATTGATAGCTTGCCTGACGGCCATTAAATCCTGCTCGCCCGCGTGCACCAATGTAAGCACCGAATGGTCGGCGACCAATTGATAGATGGGCATTGGATCAATACCCGATAGCGGATCAAGCAACGCCACGCGCTCGGCCGTTGCGATTTGTACCAGGCAAATCTTTGGGCGAAAAGATTCCTCGCCAATAAATTCGGTGTCAAAGGCGATCACTCCAACTTGGCGCACATGATTCACAAACTCCGCAACGGCCGCCGCCGTTTCCAAAAGTTCATAGGTTCCCTTGGCCACCATGGCGTGCTCCAACATGGGCTTGTCCAAGTTCTGTTCTTGGTCGCGCTCGGCGTTGGCGTGATGTTGGGCTCTTCGAGATCGATGATGCGACACGAGTGACTACTCCTTCTGTGCGCCAAGAGTAGCGAAGCCCTGCTGGCGCATTAGGACCGAGGTTTGGGTTTGGTCTTTGGCTTTGGCGTGATCTTGGGCTTGCCTTTGGACTTGGGATTGGCTTGGGCGTCAGGCATCAACCGCTTGCGCACCAAAAGATGGTGGTAATGCTGCGCAAATCGATGCGCCTCATCGCGAATGGCCTGGCACATCTTCAAGCCAGCGTTCTCGCGGCCCAACTTCATGGGTTCGCTCTCGCGCTGCACATAGATCAACTCCTCTTTTTTAGCCAAACTCACCACAAAGGGCGGCTTAGTTTCAAACTCCGCGAAGGCGTCTAGCGCCGCGTTCAACTGACCAACGCCGCCGTCGATTAAAATCACATCGGGATACAACTCGCTGCCCTTGCCTTCTTCACGATAGCGTCGGCTGACCACTTCGCGAATGGCGGCGTAGTCATCGTTGGCCACGGTTTGAATTTTGAAACGCCGATAGCGCTGCTTGACGGGACGGCCATTCACAAAACACACCAGGCTTCCAACCGTTTCGCCACCACCCAGGTGTGCAATGTCAATCGCCTCAACACATTCAATCTCCTGCGAAAAGCCCAGCGTACGCTGCAAGCTTTTACAACCCAACTTGGGGTCCTGAATTGAAATCGTTACTTCGGGTTGCCAGTCGTACTGCGCCTCGTCGCTGCGGCGCTCGCGCTCATCAAGGCGCTCAATGGCCTGCACTTGATCGCGCAAGATAGCGGCTTCTTCAAAGCGTTTCTCATCGCTGGCCTTGCGCATTTCGGCGCGCAACTCCTTCAACATCACGCTGCGCTTGCCCTCTAGAAAGCGGCAAAATCGATTGATGTCCTCGCGGTAGCGCTGCGGCGAAATGCGGTTGGCGCACGGCGCCGTGCACTGCGCCATGCTGTGCAGCAAACATGGGCGCACCGAACGATTGCGCGGATCGGTGGAATCAATGTCAAGCTCGCAAGTGCGATATTGAAATACGCGCTGCAGCAATTGCACCGCGTGGCGCAAACTGGCGCCACTAATAAATGGCCCGTACAAACGCGCGTGTCGAAATCGCTGCGCCGATGGATCGCGCGTGACGAACACGCCGGGAAATTCATCGCGCGTGGTGATGGCCAGATACGGAAATGTTTTGTCATCAAGCAAGCGCGTGTTGAAGCGCGGCTTCAGGTCCTTCACCAGGCGCGCCTCCATCAGCAGTGCCTCCCACGAACCTTCGCATGGAATCACTTCAATGTCGGTGATCAACTCCAACATGGGTTGCTTCTTAGGGCCTAAGTCCGTGCTGCCCAGAAAATAACTGGACACGCGCTCGGGCAGGCAATTGGCCTTGCCCACATACAGAACTTTGCCGCCAGAATCCTTCATGAGATACACCCCCGCAACCTCTGGAAATGCCTTGGCTTTGGCCAGCAAACCCGCCAAACGCGCTGTGGTTGCGGCATTCAAGTCGCCCTTGGGCGCGGGCGTATTGGGGTTGTTCTGGGAGATGGCCACAAACAGAGTCTAGGAAATACTTGACTCTATACAAAAGATTGGTTTGAACCCGCCCAAGTGTGTGCTATTATGAATTCACTGCTTTCAAAGGCGAAGTTCGCCTGGCATATTTTATTCGAGTCATCTTTACAAAGGACTTTACATGAAACTTTTCGCAACACTTACGGCTGGTCTTCTTTTTGGTCTCGCGGCTTGTCAAAGCACCCCAACAACTGCGCCAGGCGCCGTCAGTGGTTGCTGTGGTGGCAAGTCTTGCAGCGCCAATGGCGCGTGCAACACTGATAAGAGCAAGTGCACAACAACGGCATGCAAGGACAAGGTAGCTTCGACAAGCCCAGGTGCTGTTGGCGAAACCAAGTCTGGTTGCTGCGCTGACAAGTCAGCCGCCGCAAGCCCAGGCGCTGTCAGCGAAACCAAGAAGAGCGATTGCGCTTCAACATGCTCCAGCAAGACCGCGGCCGCAAGCCCAGGCGCTGTCAGCGAAACCAAGAAGAGCGATTGCTCTTCTCCATGCTCCAGCAAAGCCGCGGCCACAAGCCCAGGCGCTGTTAGCGAAACCAAAAAGAGCGATTGCTCTTCTCCATGCTCCAGCAAAACCGCGGCCACAAGCCCCGGCGCTGTCAGCGAAAAGAAGTCCGATTGCAAGACATCATCTGGCTGCCCAATGACTGGGGCGGGTTCATGCCCATTCAGCGGCAAGACCAATGGCTAAATTCACTGCATGAATGCGCTTGCAAGTCCCAATGACTTGAAATCGCTTTCATTAAAGATGACTCGACTGGGCGGCTCGCACATGCGGGCCGCCCATTTTATTTTTACGCCAAATTATTTCAGCGAACAGCCGCTACCATCACCGCGCAAATGCAAAGCACCCAGCCTGCAATTTTGATTCGCGGTGGACAAGTGATTGACCCGTCGCGCAACTACGACGCGCGCGCCGATGTGTTGATTCAGAACGGTCGAGTAGAAAAAATATCCGCCAATCCCATCACGCAAAGTGGCGCCACCGCGATCGACGCGGATGGTTGCCTGGTGTGCCCAGGATTGATTGACCCGCATGTACATTTGCGTGAGCCTGGCGGCGAGCATAAGGAAACAATTCGTACGGGCGCGCAGGCTGCCATTGCCGGCGGCTTCAGCAGCGTGTGCTGCATGCCCAACACCACGCCCGCACTAGACCTGCCCAGCTTGGTGGATTTTGTGCGCCTCAAAGCCATGGAAGCCGGATTTGCGCGCGTATTTGTGGCCGCGGCTGGAACCGTTGGACGCGCCGGCGAAAGTTTGTCGCCCATTGGCGCCATGGCACTTGCGGGCGCGGTGGCTTTCACAGATGACGGCGATGGAATTATGAACTCCGCCGTGATGCGGCGTGTATTGCTCACTTGCAAAGCCTCGGGCCGCGCATGGATGCAGCACTGTCAAGACGCCGCGCTCACGGGCGACGCATCCATGAACGCGGGCGCCATTGCCGCCAAACTTGGATTGATCGGTTGGCCCGCTGTGGCCGAGGAGATTATGTTGGAGCGCGACGTGCGCTTGAACCGCGCAATTGGGTGCCGCTATCACGCGCAACATTTGTCATCTGGAGGCAGCGTTGAAATTATTCGACGCGCCAAGAGCGAAGGGCAACCCGTCAGTGGTGAAGCTTCGCCGCATCATTTGCTATTGAGCGACGATGCATGTGACGGCTGGAACACAATGGCGAAAGTGAATCCACCACTGCGGCGGCCTGAGGATATTCAAGCGCTGCGTCAGGGCGTTGCCGATGGAACCATTGAAGTGCTTGGCACCGACCACGCTCCGCACACCGCCAGCGAGAAGGCGAGGGACTTTTCCGCCGCTCCATTTGGCTGCATTGGATTGGAAAGCGCGCTGCCCATGTACGCCAAGGCGCTTGTTGAAAGTGGCTTGATGCAGTGGTCCAATGTCATTGAACGCATGACGGTTGGTCCCGCCAAATTGCTGGGATTGTTCGACCATGGATTTGGCCGCTTGCAAGAAGGCGGCATTGCGGATGTGAGCGTGATTGATATTCGCGCCAGAGTCACAATTGACGCCTCAACATTCCGCAGCATGAGCCGTAATTGTCCATTCAATGGAATGCAAGGAAACGGCCGTGCGCGCGCGGTGATTGTGAATGGAAAACTATTTGATCTCACGCGCGCGAACTGGTTTGAGGTGGCTTGAGTTTGAAACCTGCAACCCAAGATCGCAGGCGTGTGCGCGCTATGGATTGGCTGTACGGCGCAATCGCGGCGCGGCCCAAGTGGATTATCGCCACGCTGGCGGCGGCGGCACTGGTGTGCTCTGGAATCACCTACAACTATTTGAAATTAGACGCGGACACCGATTCGCTGATCGGTGAGAACCAACCATTTTTGCAGGATTGGCGGCGCTTTATTCGTGATTTTGGCGACTTGGAATATGTGATCGCGGTGGTTGATCCGCGCGGCGATATTCCCGCCGCCGACCGCGCGGTGCGCGCCTTGTGCGAGCGCTTGGCCACGCTGAAAAGCGTCGCCAAGGTATGCGGCAGCATTGACGCGCAAGATCAATGGCGACTTGCGCCGCGCGCCATGAGCGACGATAAACTTGCGGGACTTGCCGACGCCGCGGACGCACTTTCTATTTTGGCGGCACGGCCCGCGCTTGCGCAACTATTGCAAGCCGGGGATGCGCGCGTAAAAATATTGTTGGATGAAGGCACGAAAATGAATGCGGCCACGCAACAATCAACCGCCGCAAGCGCTTTCATGTTGCTGGGCACGGCCGCAAGTGGTCAGCCCAACGCAGCGACATTGCCGCTGGCCACGGCCCTGCCAACGCGCTGGCTGAGCAACGAAGGAGGCGCGCTGCGGCTGGTGTTGGTCATGCCCAAGAAAAATTATCAATCGCTTGCGGTGGTGGATGAATCGTTGCTGCATATGCGCGCCGTGATAGGTGACATTCAAAAGCAAGAACCCACCGTTGAGATTGGCTTGACCGGCAAACCTGTTTTGCAAGCCGACGAAATGGAAACCACCAGCTCGGACATGAATACGGCGTCCATTGTGGCGCTGTTGTTGTGCGCGATCTTGTTCATGTTTGTGTTTCGCGGAGTGAAGCGTCCACTGTTGGCCGTGGCGGCGTTCTTGGCGGGCGCGGCGCTGACCTACGCCGCGGCGACTCTTTTGATTGGGAGCCTCAACCTACTCAGCGTGGTGTTTATGCTGGTGTTGGTGGGTGTGGGGTTGGACTACGGAATTCACATGATTGCCCGCTATATAGAGGGGTTACGCCACATGGACACCGCGGCCAGCGTGCGCCACATGATGCGAACCGCAGCGCCCAGCATGTTGGCGGGCGCAGCCGTGAGCGCGGGAACTTTTCTGATCGCCATTGTGGTGCCCATGCAAGGGCTGCGCGAGCTGGGAATGATTTCCGGGGTTGGCTTGCTGCTGTGCGCGGCCACCATGGCGATTGGATTGCCGGCATTGCTGTTGTGCTTTGATCGCCGCAGCGCAAATGATTCAAAGCAACTTTCATTTTTTGCAAGTGGAAATGTGATCGCGCAAACTCGTTCAAGCGCACCACGGAATCGACTGCGTATTGGCGTGGTCATTTCCCTGCTGGCCATGGTGGCTGGCGTGTTGATCGCGTGGAGGCAGGTTGGCTTTGAAAGCAACCTGCTCAAATTACAAGCCGCGGATTTATCCAGCGTGTCTTGGCAGCGACGCCTGCAAACCGAGGGCGGTAATTCCACATGGTTTGGCGCGGTCATTACGGATTCATTCGAGGCCATCGCGCCGTTGGTGGAAAAGGCCAAGCTGCAACCATTGATCCGCAACGCACGCAGCGTTCTTGATTTTGTGCAATCTGATTCACCGCAACGGGCGCGCTGGCGCGCCGAGATTGCGGGAGCGAACCAGAGTGCGGCCATGCGCGACGCGGCATCAGGCGAAGTCAATACATCCACACTCGTTGAACTTGCCCAGCGCGCCAGCGAGCGCGTTGAATCATTGGCCAACGGCGCCAACACCGCCAACGCCCCCGCCCAGGACATTGCCGTGATTCGCAACCTGGCATTGTCGCTGCGCGCCCTGACAAGCGCGCTGGAAACCGATGAAAAAACTGCCCATCTGCGGGCGAATCAATCCATTGAGCTGGCTGGATTCGCGGCACAACAATTACAAATTGGCGCCGGACTTTCATTGCGCGATTCGCTGCCCCCCGCGGTGCGTGACTCCTTCATGAGTGCCGACAATCAATTCGCTATTTTGCTGCACCCGCAAGAAGATATCTGGGAGCCTGGAGCCATGGCCCCCTTTGTTGCCGCCATGCGGACGGTTGATCCAACCGTCACTGGCGCACCCATCACCGTGTTTGAAAGCATGCGAATTATGAAGGACAGCTTTCTGTGGCAAGGCATTATGGCAAGCATGTTTGTGTTGACACTGCTGTATGTGGATTTTCGAAGCGTGAAACTAACGCTCATCGCATTTTTAAGCTTGCTGGCAGGACTGGGCTGGACTGTTGGCATGATGGGCGTACTGCATATTCCATTCACGCTGGCAAATTTTTTCGCCATTCCAATCATGATTGGCCTTGGCATTGACAGCGCCATTCACATTACGCACCGCGTGCTGGAAGGTGGCTTAACGCATGGCTTTGGCAGCACGCGGCGGGCGGTGATTGTGACGGCCATCACCACCACGATTGGATTTGGAACGCTTTTGTTCGCGCAGCACACTGGCCTACGCGGACTTGGCGAGGTCATGACCATAGCAAGCGTGTGCTGTTTAATTTCATCGGTGTGGCTGCTGCCTTCGCTGCTTCGATTGGCGGGGTGCGATACGATGGCTTGGCAACACTAGAATAAAACTATGCAACATCAAATGATCCAAGCATTCTGTGCCAGCACAATCATGCTCATTCTCGCGCTTTGTGGCTGCGGACCAGAGGCCGACCCGCGCGTGAGCGCCAGCGCGCCAGTTGTGTATCAATACGCTATCAAAGGCATGAACTGCCAAGGTTGTGCGGATGCAATCACTGACAAGACCATGCACATAAACGGCGTGGTGGATTGCAAGGTGAATCTAAAGGAAAATTCCGCCATGATTGCCATGCGCGACAGCACGGTGGAGCCGCAAGTTCAAAGTGGCATTAAAAAATTGGGATATACCGTCACCCTAGTTCCCAACACGGGAACAAGCGCGGCGCTTTCAAGCCCCACCACAAGCTCCCCCGCTGTACCAAAGTAATTCAGAACGCGGCAGTCTGCGCGGCAATCTGTTCACGCATGACAAATATAAATTGTGTTGGCTGCAAGCTGAATTGCCAATTCAATCAAGTTCCGTAATGGCGCGCTCAATCACTTTGGCCACCTGCTGTGCAACTGATGTCATGTCGCCATTCACGCGCGCTCCCGCGGCGTGCACATGTCCGCCGCCGCCAAACTCGCCAGCCATGCGATTGACATCCACAAACTTTCCACCCGCAAAGAGAGCGGGCTTGCTGCGGAAACTTAACTTCACAATTCCCGCTTCGGTCTGTGCAAGCAATACACTGCATTCGGTACTACCCACTTGCATAGGCGCATTCACCACGCCGGCCAAATCTTCCGGGCTACCCGAAGCCGTGGCAAAATCGTCCGGCATCAGCTGCATTATGGCGGCGCGATTGTTGGCAAGCCACCGAATGTGGCTCAGCGCGCGGCCCAGCAATCCAAGCCTTTGCGGGCGCGAATTCTCCTCTAATTGCCTGTATAAACGATCTTTTTCAACACCCGCGCCCAACAAACGCGACGCCAATGTGAACACCGCGGCGTCGGCGCTTGAGAAGCGGAACCAACCCGTGTCGGTGGCAAGGCCGGCGAAGAGCGCCTCGGCGATTGATCCAAATCCACCAGTTCCTGGCATGTCAAACTTCACGCCAAGCGCTTCAATGATTGGCACCAACGCCTGCGTGCAACTGGCGCAACGCGTGTCCACAATGCGGTCGGCAAAATCAGTGTCGCCACTTCGATGATGATCAACTCCAATCAGCTTCTCACGACGCTCGCGAAGCCACGGACCCATGTGCTCGAGTTGTCCCCATGAACCCGTGTCAAGCACGGCCACCGCGTCATACTCCGCTGTGGGCAACTTCTCTGGCGCGCGGCCTGGTTGCTCATGTGCCATCAAGTATTGCAGGACTGGATCAAACGCACCTGAAAGCCAGACATCAACAAGACGGCCGCGTTGACGAAGCGCGCGCGCTAGAGCCAACACCGAGCCAATCGCATCGCCGTCTGGCTTGTCATGGGATGTAATCAAGACGCGCTTGGCGTTGACCAATCGATCCGCGATATGCCGTGGCGTTGATGTTGTGGAATAGGTCGCGGTCACTTGTGTCATGTCAAAACTACCTCGTGGGCAATTTCCTGGCGAGTTCGTTGCGTGTCCATGTTCATTTGTTCCTGCAACGCTTGCACGCCGTCAAAGCGCGTTTGTCCGCGCAACCAGCGCGAAAATTCAAGCGTGAGCGTCCAACCGTAGTCATCCAAGGGCGCCTTGTGATCAAGCAAAAAAGCTTCAACTGTGCGGGTATGCGCGCCAAATGTTGGCTTGGTGCCAACGCTGATTGCCGCAGGCTTACGCGCGCCGGTTGGCAGAGTGGCCACGCCGGCGTATACGCCGTCGCTTGGAAGCAAGCGCGCGCCCGTTTCAATATTCGCAGTGGGCCAACCCAAGGTGCGTCCACGTTGATCGCCCTTGTGCACAACGCCCGACAACTGATAGGCGCGACCAAGCACTGTGGCGACATCTTGCACGCGGCCATGTTGCAATAACCAGCGCAACAGTGAACTGCTAGCCACCGCGCGCGAGGCGTCGCCAAGAGCAACCTCAATCGGCGCAACTTGATCCACCTTGAAATTATTTTCCAAACCAATCACGCGTAGCGAATCCATATCGCCCTCACGATCTTTGCCAAAATGAAAATCAGGTCCTTCAACAATGCAATCAAATGCAATCTGCGCGCGCAGCCACGACATGAATTGCCGCGCGCTCATGGCCAATAATTCCTTGGTGGTATTGATCACATGCACATCATCCGCGCCGTATTTCAACAAGCACTCGCGCCTCTCCAGAAGCGTTTGTACGGCTGGCGGCGCCAATTCTGGCTTCAGCAACATGACAGGATGCGGATCAAATGTCACGGCTACAACTTGTCCGCCATTGCCCGCAAGAACACCAGCACGCGCAAGCAAGGCTTGGTGACCCACATGAACGCCATCAAAATTACCAATGGTGATGCAACGCAAGCGCAAGAGAGTAACCAACTTTGCGCCCGCATCCAATAGATAATAAAAAATAGGCACATTGTGGGCAAAAACCCTTGAGCCACAGCCCCAAAACGGGGATAGTGTCCCAATGCGTTCTTCCGAAACACCCGCCGCCACAAACGCCCTGCCCACACACGCGCTCATCACTGAGTTGTCGCAACAATTCAAGGCGACCGCTGAAAGCGTGGTGCCGTGGTTCGTGGCGCAAATGCCGCCGATGTATTTTCAAGACACCTCAACGGCGCGCGTGCAAAATCATTTACGCGCGATCATTGCCGCCAAGGCCAGCGGCACACCACTTGACTTGACCATTCGTAGCGACGACGGCAAGGAGTGGACCATGATCCGCCCTGGCAACCGCGTGGGCTTACTCTCGCAAATTGTTGCGCAGTTGCCAATGAACGAACCACTGCGCGCCGCCACCATGCATGCGTCGATTGATGGCTCATTGGTTGTGGACACATTTGAGCTGGGCGAGCGTGTGGCCTTTGACCCCAAGGACCCAGTGCAAGCGGCGAAGGTTGACTCCGTAGTGCAGTGGGCTTCAGAGCACGGACTTGATTGGAGCGAAAAGGAAATTCGCGGATTTGTGGCGGGTGCCAGCGCCGACTATGTGCTTACGCTCACGCCACTGCGACTGAGTCGCCACGCCGCCCTGTTCAAGGAAGTCAGCGGCAGTGACGGCGCGCGCACCGAGCTTGAGCAGGAATCAGATCCAACACAAAGCAGAATCTCCATCGCGTTCTCAAACGCGCGCACGCGCACCATGTTGGAGCGCGCGGCCATGGTGTTGGCGCGCGCAAAAATCTCTATTTTGCGCGCATATTTGGATCAAGTGAAGGATCCGCCGAATGGGCAAGTCACCTTCCTTGCCTTTGTTGTGCAAACCGTCGACGGCAAACAACTTGATCCCAAAAGTGCGATCTGGAAACAAATCTCACACGATATTGCGCGCGCCAAGTGGATCAACTACGACATTTTGGAATTGGCCAACAGACATCCTGGCCTTGACCTCAACCGCGCCGAGGCCGTGATGGGCTTGTGCCACTTGGTACACCAAATGTTGGTGCATCAAGATCGTCTGGCGTTTCAAAGCCAAGTCATTCTTGAAGCCGCCGAGGAGTCCATGGAACTTTCTTTGCGGATTGTTGATTTGCTTGTGGCACGATTTGATCCAAAGAAACCAATGAGCGACGCGGACTTTGAGTCCGGCGTGAAAGTGTTGCAGACATCGCTTGAGTTTGTTCGCCCGCCTGGTTGGAACACGGTGCTCATGGGAATGTTGCACGCCGTGCAAGCCACGTTGCGCACCAATTACCACCTGCAGAATAGATTTGGTTTTGCGTTGCGCCTTAAACCAGAATTGTTGCAGGACGATTTGCGCCCCAACCTTCCATTCGGCGTGTTCTTTGTTAGCGGCCGCGGCTTCAACGGCTTCCATGTTCGCTTTAAGGAAATCGCACGCGGCGGTTTGCGTCTGGTGCGTCCGCGCGACGCCGCGCAACACGCGCGTGAGAACGATCGTTTGTACGACGAGGTCTACGCATTGGCCAACGCGCAACAGCAAAAAAACAAGGATATTCCAGAGGGCGGCGCCAAATGCGCCCTGCTGCTGGAGCCGCCTTCGGACCCCACTCGTTGCGTGAAAAGTTTTGTGGATTGCATTCTTGATCTCATCACGCCGGAGCCCGGCACCAAAAGTCAAGTGATCGACAAGCTTGGCATTGAGGAATTTATTTATCTTGGGCCAGACGAAAATATTACGCCTGACCACATTGAGTGGATTGTGGAGCGCGCCAAGCGACGAAAGTATTCTCTGCCAACCGCGTTCATGAGCAGTAAGCCAAACGCCGGAATTAATCACAAGGTGTACGGCGTGACCAGCGAAGGCGTGAATGTGTTCCTAGAAGTCGCCCTGCGCGCGCGTGGCATTGATCCGGCCAAGCAAAAGTTCACGGTAAAAATTACCGGAGGCCCTGACGGCGATGTCGCGGGCAACATGATCAGCATTCTCAAGCGCGACTACGGAACCAACGCGCTTATCACTGGCATTGCCGACGGCAGTGGTTGCGGCGAGGACCCCGAAGGCTTGAACATGGATGAGTTGCTTCGCTTGTTCCATGAAGCGAAACCGATTGCGTCATTCAACAAGAAAAAATTAGGCGCGCATGGACGCATTGTTTCAGTGGATGAGCTAGATGGAACTCGTCTGCGCAACACTCTGCACAATCGCCTTGTCACCGACGCGTTTGTTCCCAGCGGTGGTCGTCCCAGCACCATTGATGATCGCAATTGGAAGGAGTATCTTCAACCAAATGGCAAACCTTCCAGCCCGCTGATTGTGGAGGGCGCCAATTTGTTCCTGACCGCCGAGGCGCGCAAGCACCTCAGCGCGGCGGGCACCACCATTATCAAGGACAGTTCCGCCAATAAGTGCGGCGTGATTTGCTCCAGTTACGAAATCATTGCGTGCATGTTGTTAAGCGAGGCGGAGTTCGTTCGCATCAAGGCACCGTTTATTGAAGGCGTGCTGGGCAAGTTGCGAGAAATGGCGCGCACCGAGGCGGAACTTTTGCTGCGCGAAGGCAAGTTGCATCCAGAGACATCGCTTCCAGAGATCAGCGTTCAAATTTCCAAGTGCATGAACGACGCCGCCGATGTGATCCACAACTCCATGGCAACATGGAGCGCGGCGGACCACGCGCTTTCACGCGGACTGGTCCTTGAACATTTGCCGCAGACTTTGCTTGACACAGTTGGCGCGCGCGTCTTCAAAGATTTGCCGGCGCCGTACCTGAAGTGGATGATCGCCAAGAAATTGGCAAGCACCATGATTTATTCCGGCGGCATTCAATTCTTGCATGGCATGAGCCAGGAGCAAGCGGCCGCGAAGGCGCTTGAGTTCATGCGCAACAGCAAGAACATGAACGCGCAAGCGGAGCGGGCGAGATTACTCAAGTAAGAACCCGGCAGAACTCTCAACTCGCGCTCAGGAAATGCAAAGCTCCTAGCGCTTGGTCAACTCGCGTTGAGCAAATAACGCTTCTCCAAGCGATCATTCGCTGAATGAGATTGGCACTGGAGATGTGGCCTATCTGCTGCTGAACTTTGGCGAAACTGCTCCATCTATTGACCTCAACGGAGATGGAGTTTACGACTTTGCGGATCTTGGAATCTTGCCACTAAAATTTGGCCCACTCGAATAATCCCTCACAGAAACGGCGCAACCGCCCCGCTTCTTATTGCACGACACACACCGCGCCACGCAAGTGGCGCGGTTTTTTTGCACCACATGACTACTTTTGGCATATTGAATTGGCCCAGCGTGATTGCTGCAAACCCCGACACTTGCAACAACTATTTGCAGAAATTTTAACTTTCATAATCAAAATGGCATAATGATCTACAATCAACATAGATGACCCCGCTCCTTGTGTTGACATCCATGGCCAGCCTCATGTTGGCAGCATTGAATTCATCCACCGTGGCGAAGTTGCCCATGGACTCGAAGCGATCCACTTCGCGCGCCATGGCGCACCAGGCGCCAACCGAAGATCCAGTACCAGTCTGGGTGTACTTTCAAGAATTGCGCGCGCAACCATGCAACGCCTGCGAGACCGCCATCACTGAATTGGCCGTGGCGCGCCGATTACTGCGCCGCACGCTGCCTGGCGTGGTTGACATTCACGACATGCCGCTGCCGCAGGAGTGCTTGAACGCGATCGCGGCCACAGGCGCGACTGTGCGCGTGCAAAGTCGTTGGCTCAACGCCATCAGCGCGCTCGCCACGCCCGCGCAAATTGCAGCGCTACAAAATTTGCCACAGGTTGTGCGCGTAGAACCTGTTCGTCGCGGTCAGTCGATTGCGCGCCAGGACATGTCAAGCGCCAAGCCGCTGACACACTTCGCAGTTCTTGAGGATGTGTACGGCACCGCCGCGATGCAAGTGGATCAAATTGATCTTCGCCGTCTGCACAACGCCGGCTTCCGTGGCAATGGGATTGTGATAGGGGTTCTCGACAGTGGATTTCGTCGCGTGCATCAGGCGTTTACCAGCGCCGTGCATCCACTACAGGTCATTGCCGAGTGGGACTTTGTCAAGAACGACAACAACACCGATATCCAAACCGGTGACCCCGCCACGCAACACAAGCACGGCACTTGGATTCTTGGCACCATGGCCGCGTATTTGCCCAATCAAATCATTGGCACCGCGTACGAGGCGCGCTTTGTGCTTGCAAAGACCGAGGACATTTCATCTGAAACTCCGATCGAGGAGGACTTCTATGTCGCAGGCCTGGAATTTGTGGAGGCCAATGGCGCCGATATTGCGACCAGTTCCCTTGGCTATCTTGCTTGGTACACGCAAGCCGACATGAACGGCGCAACGGCGGTGACCACTCAGGCCGTGAACATTGCCACTGCCAACGGTCTGGTGTGTTTAACGGCCGCGGGAAATAAAGGACACGACGCAAATCCCTTGACCAGTTCGCTGCTTGCGCCAGCCGACGCAATGCAGGTTCTTACATGTGGTGCCGTTGATTTCGATGACGGCATTGCAAATATTTCTTCCAGTGGCCCCACCGCTGATGGTCGCGTGAAGCCAGAAATTCTAGCTTTGGGCGTAAACACCGCCACCATTAACAGCACCGTCACCACTGGTCTAAGCAATGTCAGCGGCACCAGCCTGAGCACACCGCTGCTTGCGGGTGCTGTGGCATGCGTGTTGCAGGCCCGACCAGATTTTACCGTGGATTCGCTGCGTACGGCGTTGTTCGCAACGGCTAGTCAATCCGACGCACATGGCGCGCGCGCCGACCCATTATTTGTCACAGGATACGGAATCATAAGAGCATTTTCCGCTAGTCAGTTTGTCGCACCGTGTCTTGGCGATCTTGATGGCTCGCGCGAAGTGGATGGCGGCGATCTATCAATGGTAGTGCTTGATGTTGGCGCGTGCGTTGGCTGCCTGACGGACTTGGATAACTCTGGCTCCGTGGACAGCGGCGACATTTCTCTGGTGTTGCTCAACAGCGGTGCGTGTCCCTAAGACGGCGCATGGCAAACTTTGAGCGTGCATTGGTATTTCCAAACCCAATTGACTTGGCAGCAACCGCTTTCAATTTGCGCTTTCAATTTGCGCTTTCAATTTGCGCTTTCAACTTGCGCTTTCAATTTGCGCTGTCAACAAATGACGTGTGATACGCCGTGGCCTATTGGCTGCCGCTCACACCCACCACGGCTTCGCGGCCTTCTCGTGAATCACGCAATCGTGAAGAAATTCCGCGGCTTTCACAAAGCCTTCCTCGGTGCTCATCAGCGCGTCCTCATGCTCAATGCTTAACACATGGTCATAGCCGTAGCGGCGCAACATGGATACAAACGGTTTCCAAAATTCATGACCATGCCCATGCCCACAGGCCCGAAAGTTCCAGGCGCGCTCGTTCAACTGACCATACGGACGCGTATCCAAGTAGCCATTGCGTGGACCTTCATGCAAATCAAGTTGCGTGTCCTTGGCGTGAACATGAAACAGCAAACCAGCCTCGCCCAGATCGCGCGCGGCAAGCACTGGATCAATACCCTGCCAAAATAAATGTGACGGATCTAAGTTCACACCCAAACGACACTTGCCCTTCACGCCCGAGGCCTTCATAGCGGCGCGCGAAAGTTTGATCATGGTGTGCGAGTTGTACACGCAGAAACCTGGATGCGGCTCCAGCGCGGTGCGGACATTCAACTTGGCGCAATACTTCATGGCGCGCGCCCAATAAGGCACAAGCACTTTGTTCCATTGATAGTCCAGAATTTTTAGAAAGTCCCCGGGCCACGGACAGGTCACCCAGTTGGGCGTAGTGTCGCGCGCGCTGCCACCAGGGCAACCACTGAAGGTGATCACAATATCAGTGCCAAGTTTGGGCGCAAGTTGCACGGCGTTTTCCCACGCGCTGTGATGGTCGCGCGCGATTCTTTTATCTGGATGAATTGGATTTCCATGCACGGAAAGGGCGCTCAGCGTGAGCCCGAATTCGCGCAAGATGCCCTTGATGCGGTCTTGCTCCTTGGCGCTGGCTAGAACTTTCTTGGCGTCAAAAAAACCTTTGCCTGGGTAGGCGCCCGCGGGCAACTCAATGGCATCTAGGCCGTGCTCCGCCAGAAATTGACAGACTTGCTCCAGTGGCCGTCCAGTGAACAACGCGCTCATGACACCTAGTTTCATATGGTTCTCCTGCGGGAACGCTACCCGAAATTGCGCGTGATTGAGATTGCACGCGCCAGGCTCATGTGATTGCGGCGGCGCTCAAACTGCGGTGCGACCCTTCGACAAGCGTCGCGCGGAGAGTGTTGCCGCCTAGCGCATGGCAGTTGGCATGCGCCCAAATCCATGTCATGATGCACGCCCATATGTTTCTTTGCCTCTTTCCATGTTTGATATTGGCTTGCATTTTGGCGCAAGATGCTAGCGCGCCTACTGCGCCCCCAACTGCGCCCCCAACTACGGCTCCAACTGCGGCTCCAACTGCGCCCCCAACTGCGGCGCCAGTGGTGCCACCCGCTCCAACCGACAAACCCAAGTCCTCCAACACCGCGGATTCCTCCATGCCCGAGTCCGCGCCAGTGGCCGCACCCGCGCCGCGTCGAGTACGCGTGTTGATTGATCGCTTCAAGGAAAGCGGCGGCATAATTGTGCGCCAAGATGATTCCGTGCTGACCATTCGCACGCCCGAAGGCATTGAAAAGTCATTTGAGAAATCGCTGCTGCTCGGAGTGTTTCCAGTTCTGGACGCGCCCGAAGGCACGCTTGTGATTATTCAGTTTCGCGATGGCAGGCGCGTGGAGGCGGAATTGGTGCGCGACGAATTGCATCAGGCGCGTGTGCGCATTGCCAAGGTGGAGGTTGTGCTGGCGCGTGAAACTTTTTGGGCGTTGGAATTGGCTCCGACCTTTGAGGAATTATTGGCGCAGTATCGCGCGGGCATTGCACCGACCGCCTGGGCGCAACGCGTGAAATTGGCTCGGTGGATGCTGGAGGAAAATCACGCGCAAATGGCGAAGGAAGAACTGGCTGAAATCTTGCGGACCTATGACACGCAAGAAGCTCACGACTTGATGGCCCGCGTGGAATTCACGCTGCGCTCGCAAACCAATGGCTCGCCCAACCCCGCCAAAAGCCCGTCAAATCGTGCGCCCATGGATCAACCTGCTTTGCCAACACATCGTTTAAGTCCCGAAGATGTCAACATTATTAAAGTTTTTGAAGTGGATTGGGAACGCCCCCCCCGCATGGAAGCGTCGCCCGAACTGGCCAACAAAATCGTGGCGCGCTATTCCGACAGCGACTTGTTGCCAGCCGACCCCGAAGCACGCAAGGCCATGGACTCATGGGCTCCTGAGCAACTGTTGAAATTACTATTTGCGCTCAAGGCGCGCGATCTTTATCAAGACATCCACATTCTTGGCGAGCCTTTGGCGCTGGAGCAATTCCATAAACGCGTGCATGACAATTGGCTTGTTCCAAATTGTGCCACCAGCCGCTGTCACGGTGGCATGGATGCCGGAAATTTTTTCTTGTTTTCGGCTGATTATCGCAACGAACGAACGCGCTACACCAATTTGCTCATTTTGTTGCGCTCATCCACACTGCCTGGCAAGCCCCCAATGATTGACTTTGAGAATCCAGAGCAATCGTTGCTCATTCAATACGCGCGCGCGCGCATAGACGCCAAATTTGCGCATCCTGATGTGCCGGGGTGGAAACCAATCTTTACTGCTGGGCGTGAATCCCTGCAGAAAGACGCCTTGGCTTGGATACGCGGCATGCACCAACCGCGCAGCGAGTACCCGATTGATTACACCCCACCCACATTCAAATTACCCGCTCGAAATTCGCCAACCAACCCACCCGATCGCTGAAGCGTTCTAAGTTAGAATCACCCAATGCAATTTCTTAGCCAAGCCCGCGCGCAAATTCGCCTTCAACCACACTGCTTGCGAGAACGAATTTTATTTTTCGGGGCGCTGCTTGTATCGTGCGTGTGCGTGACGGGCTGCATAGATGACGCCGCGTTGGCGCAGCGCGAGGCCACCAAAAAATTTAACGCCACCATTGCCGCCGCCCAAAAAGCCCTGGCGGAAGTTTCGGCGAATGATCCTGAGGCGAATCGAACAAGCGCGGAATCCTTGCGCAGGGTTGCGGCTTCGGCAAGTCCCGCGGCGAGCTCAAGTGCGGCGCAAAAAGCCTCAATGGCGTTGATTGCCTCGCAACTGTATGTGCAAGCCGCGCGACTGGACGCGGTCGCCATTGAGCGAATTGAAAAAGTTCGCCGAGTGCAAGCGGACGACGCCATGTTTCGCGGCAGTTTGGCGCTGCAATTTCAGAGTCTTGCCAAGGGCATGGAGGTTGAGGTCACAGCCGAGGGGCGCGCCGTGTTGGAGAAGGATCGAGCCGCCAACGAAGTCATTGTCAAATCCATGGCTGATCAATCTGGCATGCAAAGAGAAATTATGGACCAAGCCACCAGCGCAATCGCCGAAAAACAAAGCCAAGCGCTAGCGCTGGAAAAGTCGGCCAGCGAGCTGAAACAAAAAGCCAGTATCACCGGACCAGTTCAGGGATTCAAATTCATCATCGAGTCTGAAAAATCGCTGAACGAATCGCGCAAACTGCAAAGTGAGGCGGCGAACTTGGATTTGGATTCACAATCCGCGGCGTTGAATTATCGCATGTCGGTCCTGACGGGCGCCGCCTATCAATCAAGTTTGGATCGCAACCAAATCAGTATGGGGGCGATTTCTGAAATTGAGGCCATAAGCGAAACTGCCAGGCAAGAATTCGCGCGCCTGGGAGAGACCTATGAAGCATCGGCCATTGATTCGGCAAAAGCCCTCCAAGGATCGGCTGAAAGCGTGAACACCTTGTATGACGGCGCCATTGAAGGGTTGGAGAAAGCCGTCAGTTTGGCTCAGCAGGCCAGTAGCGGCGACTCATCTCGGGGCGCCAAAAATAATTTATTGAACACGCAACTTATGTTGGCGGGAATGTTGGAGCGCCGCGAAAGCGCATGCTCTCTGGATATTTCCGCATACACAGCGACCGCCAAAATTGACCCCGACGGCACTTGGAGTAAGGACGCCTCCGCATCGCAAGTCATTCGACGAAACGCAAAGACCAAGGCCATTGAAGCATTTGAAGCGGTGTTCAACGGCATTCCCGAAGGCAGCAGTGATAACTCACAAGTCAAATTTCGTAAGAGTATTCAAATTGCCAAGGCGAAATTGTCCGGGGAAAAAGTAAGCAACGACACGGACTCCAATAAAGATGCAAGCGAAACCCCTCAAGAGAACGACGCACCAAGCGATGAGGCGCGTGAGCAGAAAAGTGGTGAGCCTGTAAATGATGCCCCCGCCACTGATGAGCCATCTTCAGCGCCAACACCAACTGATCCGCCAGCCGATCCGCCAACTGATCCGCCAGCTGATCCACCAGCGACTGATCCGCCAGCGACTGATCCGCCAGCTGATCCATCTGCGACTGATCCGCCAGCTGATCCACCAGCCGATCCACCAGCTGATCCGCCAGCTGATCCGCCAGCTGATCCGCCAGCTGATCCACCAGCTGATCCACCAGCCGATCCGCCAGCCGATCCACCAGCCGATCCGCCAGCCGATCCACCAGCCGATCCGCCAGCCGATCCACCAGCTGATCCGCCAGCCGATCCGCCAGCCGATCCACCAGCCTAATTATTGAAAGCGTTGAACGATCCGCATGCACGAATCGTGGGTGTGAGTTCATCAACATTCTTTGGAATGCGCTTGCAACAGCAATGCCGACTTTTCTCGCAGCCAGCTGTCTGCGCTCGGATCTGCTTGCAACTGCTTCAAGGCGTTGACAAGTTGGGTCGACCACGACTGCGGGCGCGTGCCTAAGACAATCAACAACGCATTGCGTTTCCACATTGACAGCGTGGCGCGTAGCAACACTTTGGAAAGTTTCAGCGCGGCTTGACTTGACTCTGTCCAAGTCAACACATCGGCCAAGTCAAAGTCGCTGTGAATCGCTTGATATTGGGGGTTGGGCTTCACCAGTGACGCACTCTGGCGTGGTTGCGAATGCGGACACGCCTGCACGCACGCATCACAGCCAAAAAGCCAATCATCCGTGCGCTGTTCAAACCACTGAGCGGGCATAGACCGATGTTCAATGGTGAGATAGGAAATGCAGCGCTCGGCGTGCAACTTCCATGGCTCAATCGCCTGGGTGGGGCACGCGTCAATGCAGCGCGTGCATGTGGCGCATGGATCGCCGTCTACTGGCTGGCTGGGAGCCAAGTTGAGTGAGGTCACAATTTCACCAAGCACAATCCAACTACCCACATTGTGCTCGCCAATCAGCAGCGTGTGTTTGCCGATGCGGCCAAGACCCGCGCGCTGCGCATGCTCGCGCTCCAGAATAGGTGCGGTATCCACGCACACGCGAAAGCGATTGCCGGGAAATCGTTGGCGCAGATCATCCGCGATGGGCTCAAGTCGTTCACGAATCACCCGGTGATAGTCGCGGCCACGCGCGTATCGGGCAATGCGCCCGCGCGCAGAAGCGTTGGAATGGGGCGGATCAATCTCGCCACTCGCATAACGATCGGCCACGCAAATAATGGAGCGCGCCGTGGGCACAAACACTTGCGGATTCATGCGCTGCTCCAAATGCTCGCCAAGGTATGTCATTTCTGCGCAACCGCCGCGCGCCAGCCATTGCGTAAAGTGTGCGCCATAAGATGTTTCACTGGCACGACAAATGCCATACAACGCAAAGCCCGCGCCACTCAGCGTTGCCAAAATTTCGCGCGTCAACGCATGGTTAAATTCCCCATGATTGGCGCTGTTTTGTTCACTCATGGCAGGCGGTTGGATTGGCTCAGAACACTTGATGAGATTGACATTTTACTTTTGCATTTGAAAAAGTTCAACGAGAAGTCCATGCAAAGCGCATCAGCCTAAGCCCGCCACGCGCGCCAATAGAGCGGCGGGTAATTCTCGTTGCAGCGTATTGTTGTTTGTTATGGCGTCGGCCGCGGCGTATCCCGAGCGCACCGCGCCCTCCATGGTGGCGGGCCAACCCGTGTCGCACCAATCCCCCGCCAAAAACAAATTATCCACGCCGCCCATCGCGCTTGGTCGAGGTCCAGGCCGCAACGCCTCAAAGCCCGGCACTGCGGCAAATGTGGCGCGCTTCTCCTTGACCGATCGAACCTCCATTGGCTCAAGCGCGCGCGCGCGCGGACACGCCCAATCAATATCTTCACGAACCCGTCGCGTAATTTCGCTCTCATCCAAATCCATCCACGCATCGGCCGCGGAAATGACGGCGTGAATATGCTGGCGACCGGCATTGTCCACGCCTTTGTTGAACAGCCATTGCGTGGCGCGCGCGGGCAACACCAAATGAGGTTGGTCGAGCACTTGCGTTGCGTAGACCAAGTGCACCCCCAAAATTGGGCTGGTTGTGATTTGATCAAGGTTGCGTAAACGCTCGTCTTTTTCCCGCAACGAAGGCGAACACAATTTGAGCAAGCGATCAAATGGAACCGCGCTGATCACCGCGCCGGCTTGCACCAATCCATCGTCGGTCACCACGCCAGTCACACGCGTTCCATCAAAGGCAATGGCTTTGACGCTGACGCCAAGTTTCACTTGCCCGCCCGTCTTGGCAATGATGGCCTCGGCAGGATCATATAAATCAAGCAGTGGAACAACGCTGAGCGCCATGGCGCTTGCGAATCGGTGGCTAAGAAATCCCTCTTGAAAAACTTTCATGGCCACGGGCGCGTCCACGCGCGCCGATGACAAATTACAGGCGCTCACCACCACGGGTTCCCAAAATCGATCTATGGCGCGCTGGCTTTGGCGGGTTTGTTGCAAGAAGTCAAGGAACACGCGGCCGCGCCATCGCTCGCGACCGGCGTAACCCATGCGCATCAATTTGAACATGGCAAAGGCAATGCCGACTTTGTCCTTGAATGAAATCATGCGCATGCGTAAAAAACTTCCCGTGAATTGCGCGGGCGCGGGGAACCAACCCGAGCACATCACATCGGGCTTGTGCGGTGGATTGGCCCAAAAGGTTTGTGGATGCCATTGCATGCGGTCCAGCACACCCAGTTGTTGATAAAAATCCAGCAAGTTCACACAACAACCCATGGCGACATGCTGGCAGTTGTCCAAAATTTTTCCATTGCGGGGGTCCACAAAGCTGGTGGCGCGACCACCCAATTTAGCTCGTGTTTCAAGCACAATTGGCGTGAATTCGGCCTGGGACAGGCGCAGCGCGGCTGCGATTCCCGCAATGCCGCCGCCAATAATGGCGACCTTTCTCACCAGGAGCCCCCATTGTTTTTGGACGCGTCGTGATCAGGCTGATCCGTGGCCGTTGAGTTGGTGGCGTTGGTAAGACCCGTGTCCGCCAGACCCGCACCCGCATCATGGGCGCCAGAACGAACACGAGTCGAGGAATGTAGAGATAGAAGTTTTTTTGGATTTGAATGTTTGGCGCGTAGCGCGATCCATACCTTGCGCAATGTGCTTAGCCGCGCGCGTCCACGCACCGCCAGCATTGGTTCTGCCTCAATCTTGCTCAGCACGCCTTTGTAAATCTCCGTCATTGCCCATAGCGTTGACAAACACGATGTATCAACCATGGCATCAAGCGGCGCGCTGCGATCGTAATGCGCGCGGGCCCGCTCACATTGAGCGCGGATGAATTCAACGCATCGATCCGGCGCACTCCAAGCACGCACCATTTCGGGGGTGAGTTCCATCGCTTGAAATTCCGCAAGGGGCAAATAGCAACGGCCGCTGTCCAAGTCCTCGCGCAAGTCGCGCAAAATATTGGTCAGTTGAAACGCAATGCCGCGCTCCACCGCTAACTTGATTGCGTCTTGTCCGCTGTAGCCCCAAATGCGAATGCACACCAAGCCCACGGTGCCGGCGACTTGATAGCAAAATTTGCGCAACTCCGGCCAAGTCTGGAATTGGGCGGGCAAAAGGTCGCCCACTTGCCCATCCAACATGTCATGAAAGTCCTGCTTTTCCAGGCGAAATCGCTTGCTGGCCTCGGTCAAGGCAATCAAGGCCGGAGTGTGGGTTTGCGTGTGTCCCTCCAGTGCGGCGTTGGTGGCGTCGCGATAGGCCTGCAAGCGGCGACTGCGCTCGTTGGGATCACGCGCGGGGTCGTCCACCAAATCATCGGCCTCGCGCATCCAGGCATACACCGCGTACATGGCCCAGCGTTTGTCTGGTGGAGTTAAACGCAAACCATAATGAAAATTTTTCGCGCGCTCGCGGGTAATGGCTTCGCATGCGTCCACGGCTTCTTGCAACAATGGATTCATGCCGAGCCCCTGTGCAAATGCACACTCAACCACGCTTGCGCAACTAAAAAAAGCTTTTCCACGCGACTCATGTTGGGTCGGCGGATGCAGGTTTCAAAATCCCACTGGCGAATATGCCGCAAGACGCCGCGGCCACCAGCGGTGAACAGACCAATGACGGGGCGCGACACCGGTGAAATTTCGCGCAACAGCGCTTCGCCGCTATCAAAGAGCCGCTGAGTGTGGTCGCATAATGTCCTGAGCATGTTGCGGTACGCCGGCAAAAAATCTAGATCCGCGGCCCAACCGCGACGCGCCGTGATCAACAGTCGTGATTCAAAGTCGGGTATGTCGCGCCACGCCTCGCGCGGCAAGTACACGCGATCACGCTGCAACAGATCGCGGCGCACATCCTGCCAGTGGTTCACCAACTGCAACGCGGTGCATGTGCAATCGGAAAGTTGGGCAGTGTGTTCATCCCTCGCCTCACCGAGCACGGCAAGCACCAGGCGCCCCACGGGATTGGCACTCAGCGCGCAGTAATGCGTCAATTCCTCCGTAGATTCCCAGCGTGTTTGACGATTGTCCCATTCAAAGGCCTGGATCAGTTGGTCAAACCAATTTTCAGGCAACGCATGGCGCGCAATGACCGGCTTCAGCGCTATGAAGATTGGATGGGTGGCGGCGCCGTTGTAGCACTGGCGTAACTCCTCGCGCCACCATGCCAAAAGTTGCAAGGCCTGCTGCGGACTTTGCGCCTCATCGCCCAAGTCATCGGCCCAACGGCAGAAGGCGTAGATGGCGGCGAAGTCCGCTTGCGATTTCTCCGGCAACAACGAACTCAGCACGGGAAAATTTTCGCTGCGCGCATGAGTGAGTTGCGCGCACCATGCGGCAGCTTCGCCCTGCGACATGGACACACTGGCATTGGGACCCCACTGCCCCAAAAGTTTGGTGGCGGGTTGAGCAAGCGCTTGACTCACGCGTGTTCTCCATCAATGTGCCGTCGGCGGCGGCGCGCGGGTGGAATTCCCATTTGCTCGCGGTACTTCACAACGGTGCGCCGTGCAATGGTAATGCCACGCTCCCGCAGTTGCTTGGCGATGGCCTCATCCGAAAGCGGACGCGTCTTGTCCTCCGCGTCCACAATTTCCTGCAGCACGGTGCGCACCGCCTCCCAGCTCACGCTTTGGCCGTCGGCATTTTCCGTGCCACCAGTGAAGAACTTACGCAACTCAATCAGACCTCGCGGAGTTTGCATCCATTTACCGGCGACGGCGCGGCTTACCGTGGCCACATGCACGCCAATGCGATCCGCGACATCCATCATGGGCAGCGGACGCAAATGTCCAGCACCCTCATCGAACCATTCGCGCTGCTTCTCAAGCACAATGTCCACCACTTTTAAGAGCGTGTTTTTGCGCTGTGTAATGGCGTCTAAAAGCCAAGTGGCGGAGCGAATTCCATCCTGCACAAATTTTTTGGTGGCGTTGTCGGTTGAATCTTGCTCCACCATCAGCGCGTAGCGCGGACTCACCCGCAGCGGCGGCACGGAGCCCTCGCAAATGGCCGCGACATAGCGGTCCTGCTCCGCGTCAAATTCAACCATGACATCTGGCACAATTGGACGCTCAGTTTCATCGGTCAAATCCCGGCCAGGCGAAATGCTCAAGCGCCGCAAGCGCTCCTTGGCGGCCTCAATACGCTCCACATTCATGCCACTGCGCGCCGCGATTTTTGGCAACCGGTTCTCAAGAAAATCTTCGTAGTGATCCTTCACCAGAACGCGCGCATCGCGCCAAGCGACTTCATCTAGCGCGCTTGGTTGCTCATTCCATCTCTGTGCATCCAACTTGGCGTCAATTTGAATAAGCAGGCTTTCCTGCACATCGCGCGCAGCGACTCCCGCGGGCTCGAGCCACTGCTGCAACAGGGGTAACACACGCTGTAATTCCGGCGCGGACACGGCGGCCCCCTCTTTGGCGCTGTGCGCGGAAATAGCCTCCAAATCCGCCGAAAGCAAGCCATCGTCATCCACAAAATCAAGAATGGTTCGACCCGCAAGCAGGGTGGCCGCATCGGTTTCAATCATGTCCCATTGGTGGCGCAATTGCTCGCTTAATGGCTCGCGCCGCGCCGCAGTTTGCGACAGCATTTCATACTTCGCATCGCGCTCCCCATCGAGGTGGCGCGTGGATGGCTGGGCGCTCTCACCATAATCGCGTTCAAACTCACGCGCGCGTTCAAAGGCCGCGCCCGTTTCGGTGGTCTCGCCACTTTCCAGCGGCTTCTCTGGAATTTCATGCTCAACTTGTTCTTGCTGCTGCGCGCGCTCCTCGTCGCTGGCTTCAGGCTCCACTTGCTCAATTGCAACATTGCGCTCAAGTTCCTGCTCCACTCGCTCTTGCAATTGCGCCAACGGCATTTGCAATACCTCCATGCTTTGAATCAGCCGCGGCGCCAAGCGCAGTTGCTGTGAGGTGCGAAGTTTTTGTGAAAGATCAAAACGCATGCGTATATACTACGGGGGAACGCCTTCTCAATAACTGATGTGATGCGTTCACTCCTTGCAAATATGCGCCAACATTGTGTGTCAACTCATACGCCGTCGACCCGCAATGGCGTCTGCCAAAGCGGCGCGATTGGCGAATTCAATTTGGCTACCAGCGGGCAATCCGCGCGCCAAGCGAGTGACATGAACCCCCAAAGACTGCAGCGGATCCGCTAAAAATAGCCCAGTGCTGTCGCCTTCCATGTCGGGGTTCAGCGCTAAAATAACTTCTGTCACTTTGACACCTTGCGCGTTGTGTGTGGGATTGGATACGCGCCGCAGCAAATCATGCACAGTCAAAGTGTCGGCCCCCACGCCCTCAAGCGGAGAAAGTCGTCCCATTAAAATATGGTAGACACCGTGAAACATTCCAGTCTGCTCCAAGTTCCACAAATCTTTGGGCTGCTCCACCACCATCACCATGGAGGCGTCGCGGCGCGGATCGCTGCAAATCAAGCATGGATCATCGTCGGTCAAATTCCAACATACGCCGCAGTGACGCACTTGCGTCTTCACATCCACAATGGCCTTTGACAATCGCAGCGCAATCTCGCGATCGACCTTGAGTAAATGAAATGCCAAGCGCTCCGCGGTGCGTCGACCCACACCAGGCAACTGCGACAACTCATGAACAAGCCGCGTGACAGGTTCGGGTTGCGCTGAATTGTTGTTCTGAAATGCCATGGATGAATGCTATGCCTGCGCCACATCGCTTGGCGGATGTTCATGAACCAGTTGCGCGGCGGGCCGCTCAACCTTGACCACAATGGCGTCAAAGGCCTCCATTGCAGCTTGAATAATGGGCATTTGCATTAAATCTTTATCCAGGCCGTGCATGGGAGCAATCGTCTGCGGCGGCGGCGCTTTCGCTTGAGTTTCAAATTGTAATTTCCAACCCGGACCAAGCGCGCGCGTCACCATGGACTGCAGCATTTCACTTTTACGCGCGGCATAATTGGCGGCGCCACCCGCATTTTCGCTAGCGCGCAAAGTGAGCTGGCGCTCCCCCACTGAAATAGGCACGAATGACTCGGCAAGCACGCGCTCTGGCGTGCTTGCGGCAATGGCTGTCACGCGTTGCCACGCCTCGAGCGCGGTGGTGGCTGACTGTGTTTGCTGCTGGGGCGTTTGGGCCATGGATGGCGGCGTGAAATGGTTGACGCTCTTGATTGGATCGGATGCGACGGTGGCCGACGCGGCGACACTGGACTTGGAAGATTGTGCGCCAGAAGTCTGCGCCGGCGGGCGCGTGGTCAATCCACCATCAGTGGCCGGAGCCATGATCAGTGGCTTTTTTTTTTCAAACTCGCTGGGTCGGGCGCTTTGGGCGGCGGCAATATCGATGCGTTGAAATTCACGGTGCAAGCAAAGGCGCGCAATGGTGGCGTCAAAGATGGTGCGCGGCGCACCACTGCCACGCAGGGCGCGAATGGCGGCCTCGCAAACCGCGACAAAATGCACCAATTCATGCGGCTCAAATTGCTGAGCTTGATCAGCTGCCAGATTTTTTGCATCCGGCGAAAGATCCACAAGCTCCGTGTCCTTTCCACATGTTCGCAGCACCAGAAAGTCGCGCCAGCGTGCCGCGAAAAATTCCAGCGCCTGTTCAACCGGACAACCCGACTCCAACAACGCGGCGGCGGATTCAAGACCCGCTTTGGCGTCGCCGCCAGAAACCGCCGTAGTCACGGCCGCCACCAGGCCAGCGTCGGGTAGACCCAGCACTTCCTGCGCCATCTTGTTTGAAATGTTGCCGCTAGACGCGGCGATCAATCGGTCAAGCAAACTCAGTGCGTCGCGCATGCTGCCATTGCCCAACTTTGCCACCAAATGAATGGCAGCGTCGTCGGCCTGCAATTTTTCCTGCGCAAGCACCCTGCGTAAATGTTCGGCAATGCGCGCCGTGGCGATGGGCTTGAAATCAAATCGCTGGCATCGGCTTTGAATGGTGGCGGGAACTTTGTGCGCTTCGGTGGTGCACAAAATAAATTTGACATGCGGCGGCGGCTCCTCCATGGTCTTCAACAGCGCGTTGAAGGCGGGCGTTGTGAGCATGTGCACTTCATCGATGATGTAAATTTTGTAGGGACTGCGCGCCGGCAGAATACCCGCCTTGGAAATCAAGTCGCGCGCGTCGTCCACGCCGCGATTGCTGGCGCCGTCAATTTCGATCACATCCATGTCCTCGCCGCGCAAAATACTGCTGGCAATGGCTGCGGATTGCGTCAAATCTGTGGAGGCGTTCAACGCCCTGGCCAACACACGCGCCATGCTGGTTTTGCCCACGCCGCGCGTGCCGCAAAATAAATAAGCGTGCGCGATGCGGTTCATGGCGATCGCATTTTGCAGCGTGCGCGAAATTGTTTCCTGTCCAATCAATTCGTCGAAGTGCTTTGATCGATAGCGACGCGCCAACACCGTGTAGCCCGCGGTGGAATGGGTGTGAGCATCGGTGACACCAGCGAACAGCGCATCGGAGGCGGGTTCTTTCGACATGGCATCACTGGAAGGGCTTTGGTGCGCATGATCTGTATTGGGCGCGCTTGAAGTGTCGCTGGATTTTTGAACGGTTGATTTCTTGGCCACGAGCAATTCCTATTTCAATGCTGTACTCATGCACTGCCACGCGTACGCACTGCTTTGAAGGACGGCCAGGCTTGCGTCGGCATGGATGCCGCTGCTTATGGCTGCTGCGGTCAAGCTCTGACCAGGTTCACATGACGCCCACCCAACGGGCCCGACCGTCCTTTGAAGCAGTGAACTTGAATCCTAGCTTCGCGCTCCGCCGCCGTACAATCCCAAGATGCCTTCAGAAACGCCTTCGGAATCGCATCCCGAATCAAACCAGGACTTGGCGAATATTTCCCCGCAAAGCGAGGGCTATTCCAGCGTGACAAGCGATCCCCCGCTCGTAGGCGTGGATTCCACCCATGCGCGTTCGGGTCGATTTCTCATGCAAGTTGTTCGTCTTTTGTTCATCACTCTTTTGGTCAGCGTGGCATTGCTCACGGTGAGCAGCGTCAAAACAAGTTTTGACTACAGCTTCGCCATGGTTCTGGGCGTCGCTATTTCCACCACGGCGGTTGGCGTGATCGTTGTGGTGCTTGACGCTCTGACTCCAAACAAGCGCATTGCGGGAGTGGTGGGAATTTATATTGGCGTGTGCTTTGGCCTTATTGGCGCGGTCGCATTTGGCGCGCTGCTGGATACGGTTGCCAACGCCTGGGAATTCAACGACCCCACCACTAAAATTTATTTGAACTTGGGCAAGTCGATTGTGGGATTGATCGTGTGCTATCTCAGCGTCAGCGTTGTGTTGAACACAAAGGATGATTTTCGGCTGGTGATTCCCTATGTGGAATTTAGTCGCACGCGCCGCGGGGTTCGTCCCTGGCTTGTGGACACCAGTGTGTTGATTGATGGCCGCATTATTGCGCTGGCCAACACAAAGATGCTGGACGCGTCTTTGGTCATTGCCAATTTTGTGGTGGATGAATTGCAAAGACTCGCTGACAGCGCCGACAAGACCAAACGCGCGCGTGGCCGCCGCGGGTTGGAAAACCTTCTCAAACTGCGGGAAAATGCTTGGACTGAGGTGTCGCTTCAGCATTTTCGCCTCAGCGGACTGAGCGTTGATCGTCTGCTGATTGAAGCCGCCAAGAGCGAGGGTCTGCGCATTCTCACAACCGATTCCAATTTGGAGTCGGTTGGAAAAATTCAAGGCATCACTATTATCAACTTGGCCACCATGGTGGCATCGCTTCGCCCAACGATTGGCGTGGGCGACATTGTCACGGTCACGCTCATGAAGGCTGGCGAAACCGCGGGTCAAGGGGTTGGCTATCTACCCGATGGAACAATGGTTGTTGTTCAAGACGGCGCAACGCGCATTGGCGCCAGCGTGGAAGTGACCATCGCCAATGCCGTCAACACCAATTCCGGACGTTTGCTGTTCGCCAAATTAGAGGGCATGCCCCCCGCGACTCACGCCAGTATGGCCGCCGCGGCAACGCAACAAGCCAAAGCTTCCGCGCCGCCAACCATCAGCGAAACGGATGTCAGACGCAATCCAAGACGCGGATAAATGATTGCGCCGCACGCAACGCCTGGTCCTGCCCGTGCGGATGAATGGCTATCAAAGTAAAAGAGATGCGGCTGAGTCGCAAATATTCCCGCGCAATCGCTTGATTATGCGGCGTTTCGCAGGGAAATCATGGCTTCTGCAAGCGCCCGCACCTGCTGCGCGCAGGCTGGCGCGCCTGGATATTTAATGGCTTCTTCAAGCACATCAATTGAGTGATTGGGTAACACGGCAAGAATTCGCTCAGCGGCCCAAGGCTCCAGTTCCAACATCATTGTTGCGACATCTTGACGAAATGATGGGTCCCCCTCAAGGCGTTGCACAAGCGTTGCCGCGATCAACGCTGGTTTTTCCGCCACACATGTATGTAAGGCACACGCCAGAGGCGCGCTCCAAAATTCAAACTTGCCCAGTGCGGGCGCGGCGTGTTGGGGGTTGACTTGATTCAGCGCCGTATTTTCTAAATTCCGCGACAAGCAATTCAACCCCTTCGCAGCGCGCGCCCAGCGCTTACGCCACAGGCCAATGCCCACCACTACTCCAATCAAAACTATGGACGCAACTATCCAAATCCAAGTGGATTGCCAAACTTGCGTGCGCCACGGCACATTCGCCGGCGCATAATTTGCCAATTGATGCGAGGCCGCGTGCGTGAAGTCTGTGCGGGCGCTTTCTTTGGTATTCAAGGCATGCCCTGGGGCCACGGCGCTGGAATTCAAGGCCAGTTGCAATTCTTCCTGCTCACAGTCCGCCGCCAACATGAAATCTGCGCGCGCCTCAAGCGCGGCGCCAGCATCCAAGGTTCGCGCGCGTATGCGGGCACCAGTGCGTTCATCAAGAACTTCAACATCCTCCGCGTTGACATGCACAAGCGCTGCGCTCACCAATGAACCCGCGGCGTCCGCCAATACCACTGGCAATGATCCCGATCGCATACGGATGGAAACCACCGCCTTTGGCTTGTTCGCCAATAATTCCTGCTTACTGAATTGGCCATCATGCGCCAAAATAAAAACATTCTCCACATCGCCGCGGCGCATAAGCGACTGCTCCACTTGGGCTAAGGCATCTTTTATTTTTCTATCCTTGGCTTGCGCCGTTGTCAGAAACGGATTGGTGCTGCCCTCTAACCACGCTTGAATGCCCCCCAAAGAATTGGACCGCGTCCCTGTGTCTGTCAGTGCATCGGATTTCCTGACTTGGGGGAGCGTCATAGAGGCGGATTGAAATTGCCCAAGCGATGTTTGCTGCGATGCTTGCGCGGCCAAGGGGGCGCTTGTGCTGGATCGATAGCTCTTCCACGCCACGGCCCCAATGGGAACAGTGGCCGCAAGCACGGCGCCAAGCACCATCTGCGGTTTCCATGAGAATAGATTTGTTTGCAATTTCACTTCCACATCGGGCCTCCATGCCCTTTCATTCGTTCACGCCCGGCGCTTTCAACGCCGCACAACGGCACGCAAAAACCACCACGCTTCTTCGGCTGAATTACAATCAAAACGCCAAAAATTTATGCGGAACGCGGGTTGTGTTTGCCCCCTGCTCAACGACGGCCTGTCCATAATGAAGTCGCACGCCGCACACGCAGCCAATGTCCCGCCAAAGACACCTATTATTCCTGCAATGACTCGTCATCCACGGTGACGCCCTCAACTTTGGTTCTTGAAATCACATCAGGAATTCCCTCACCCGTTGCGCTCAGCAAACTAGGGATTGCGAGCACTGGCGAAAGCAACACCAACCCCTTGAGAAGATTGCGCACTATGTGCTGCCACCATGCGGCGGGTTCGCCATTGATGCACACAACGCGCCCACCCATGAGGCGCTTACCCATGCTGCGGCCAAACAGGATTTCTTGCAACATGGAGAACGCGATGGCCGCGATAACCATGGCTAAATATGGAATAGACAATTGAATGTCGGCGCTCCACAGGGGCGGAATAAAAATCTGAACCGAATACGCTTCGAATAGGACAATCGAAACAATGGCGAATGGCAGCACATCAATGCCCGTTGCCGCCAGACGCCGCCACTTTTGGAGGGGCGTTGCAGGCGTATACGCAAGGGCTTGGCGATCCATGTCGCCATCAGTGGAACGCGTATTTTCCGCGGGATTCCCTGGCGAATTCAAAGAGCGCACCAAGAATGCCGCAATGATTGCACCCAGCGAAAGCACGCCCAGGATGGGCAGGTGATACCAGCGGCTGGCTTTTGAAACTTGTGTGCGCAGCACAACGGGTTGGGAAAATTGCGTCGCACCCGATGGCAGCGACGCAATCATCGATGCGCGCTCTATGGAGTTTTCAGTGCCATGTATCTGCAAACCGATCCATGCAAAGCTATTGCCGGCGCCAAGCGCGTCAGAAGTAAAATTTTTTGTCATTGGCAAGGCCACAATGGGAACGACCTCACCCGCTTCCACCCAATTCAATGTCTGTACTCCCGAAGGCTGACCAGTCACGCAAGCGAATCGAACCGCATGATCAATGGGGTATAAAAAATCCGCAACCTGGATGCGCGACTCAATCCATGCTTGTGATTCACGCTTGAAGCGCCTGATTGATTTGTCAGGGGTTTGGCCAAGCACATTCAATACGCCGCCAGCAACCACCAACCTTCGGTGAGCGCAATTGTTGATGAGCGTTGGAAGTTCGACCGCATTCCACTGTCCCCCGCGCAACACGCGGGCCACTGTCTCGCCTTTGACAATGACCCAGGGTTCGCCGTTGAACGCCGCCAACGATTCCAGCGAATTTCCCACAATACTTGGGCATAACTGCAGCGCACCGCCCTGGGTAATGAACCACAATTCACTTGCGGGATTCAGTTGCGTCGCACCTGAGACCACCTCCATCTTGTCATTGTGCGAGTCAAACACCACCCATACTTGCGCACCATCGGCGGCCACGGCGATTGGCTTGTCTTGAAAGATGGACGCCACTTGAAATTGCCGTTCATCATCGGAGAGTGCGTGATGATGCAATTCAAATTGATCCTTGGAGCCGTAGCTCTGCGTGGCAATCCACCACAAATGCGAGCCACCACTTGCGACCATGGTGGGCGTCGCGTCGAAGTTGGTGTTGGAGTTGGAGTGGGGCAATTGCGAAGCCGCCAACAACACCATGATCACCAGACACAGACACCGCACGAGATAGGTCATGGTGTAGGTTTGTCCTTGCTCACATCAATCACCTCCGCAGGAAGCATTACAGAGCGAATCACTTGGACATCAAACAAGCGATCCTTCAATCGATCCTCGCGCGCGCCGGGCTCATCCCAAAAGATTTGCCACACGCCAATATTCGACATGGACTTCAACGTGATCTTGCTCGCCACCATTGGTCGGTCCGCCATGGGCAAGTGGTTCATGTTCGCCATCACGGGCTCGCTCAGTTCACTTTCCGCAAGCACATTGCCTTTGGCATCCACAAGCCAAATATGGCTTGGAAATCCAGCATTTCGCTGTACTTCAACGCGCGTCCTTACCCATTGGCCGCGTGGCGCGCGGGCAAATTCAACGGTGAATGTTTGGTCTAGTTGCTGGGTCACGGCCACCTTGGCGGGCCACGGCGATGCGGCAAGCAACTCAAGCAACGCGTCGGGTCCAGCAAATGGTAAAAGCGAATCAGGCATGGGCATCGCGCGCGGACCAAGCCACAAGCGACTGGGTTCGCGCTTTGGTTCAAACAACCACCACTGCGTGGAGTTGGCACCAGCCCACGCAAGTCGCTCGCCCAACTTTTCAGCGCGCAGAGAAATTTGCTCCCCACCATTTCGCCACGCCAGATCAATTTGAGCCTGCTCAAAGTGGTCGCCCTTCTCATCATGCCAACGCAACTCAGCGCTGCCGCGCGCGGCGAATTTGCGTAAACCAGCCACGCGATGATTTTGTTGCGCAACAATCTCCAACACATCAAGCGTTGGGGTGGGAGCCGGCGAAGTGGAACCACTCTTTTTTGGAGACGCAAGCTCGGATGCCTCGGAGGTGGATTCGCCCGCGATGGAGTCGCTGGATGTCTTGGTTGAATCGCAAGACACACACAGAACCGTGCAGATCAAGGCAATCCATTCAATGAAAGAATAAATGACGCGGGCCATGAAAGAGCGCTCATCAAGCATCAAAGGCCGCGATCTCGCCCAACTCGTCCGCCAGGGCCTGCACCGCCGACTCGTCCAATTCTGGCCGCAACACTTCCACGGGTGCCGCGCCTTCCACGGCGCCGCGGCGCGCGAACAACCAGAATTCCTTTTCCTCCCGATGCTCCACGCGTAATTGTTTCAATCGACGCTTGCGCAACAAGATCATGGCCAGCAACCATCGAATGGCGATTCGATTTGGACGATCGTCACCCGCAAGCCTTTCAAAAATTTCCTCCACCGCCTCGTCATCGATCACAATGCCGCGCTTGTGATCCGCCGCTGGCATAATGGTCTTCCAAAAACAGATCATGCCCTCGGGGCGGGCTCCATCAAGCCAAGCCGTCATGGAAAAATCAAGGCGCTCAAGATGACGCGTGGCATTTTCACGGATGGCGGACATACATGGCGTGCCCGCCGCAAGCACCTCGCCGCTGGCGGCGCAAAGGTAGGTTGCCTTGCCAATAGACAGTGGAGTTGCTTCACGATTCATGATTGAATCCTATCGCCTTGCCCCGCTCTTGGCGTTGCCTGCGTGGTACAGTTTGCGCGTGTTCGACAGACTCACCCAACTCTTTCACGGCGGGAACCCGCTCTCGATTGCCATTGAATTATTGTTGATTTTTTGCGGCGTCATGCTCATTCTTCGCTTTCTGCAGGGCACCCGCGGCGCCGGCGTGTTTAAGGGAATTATTGTGCTGATTGCGGTGCTGGTGCTTGGCATCCGCTTCGCCGGACTGTTCAGCGAGACTTTCTCCCGCCTGCGGTTTCTAAGCGAGGGGCTTTTGGGAACCATCGCCATTTTCATGCTGGTCATTTTCCAACCTGAATTGCGCCAAGCCATGGTTCGTATTGGTCAAACCATGTCGCCGAGCGAGCGCCGTCGAATTGATCCAGTTGTGGACGCGCTTGAGGGCGCGGTTGAATTTTTAAGCCGCAACCAATTTGGCGCGCTGATTGTGATTGAGCGCGGCACTTCGCTTGCGGGGTTGGCGGGCCAAGGCGTTGCCATGGATGCCACGATGAGCGCCGAACTTATTGAAAGTATCTTTTGGCCCTCAAGCCCGCTGCATGATTTGGCGGTCGTGATTCGTGGCGAACGAATTGCCGCGGCCAGCGTGCAACTTCCACTGGCCGACCCCGTGGCTGGAATGAAATTGGGCGCGCGCCACCGCGCGGCCATGGGGGCAACATTGGAAAGTGATTGCGTGGTTGTTGTGGTGAGCGAGGAAAACGGCCTGATTCGATTCGCCGAACGCGGAGAATTATCTCAACCCGTTCAATTTGACGAATTCGCCTTGGGGTTGCGCCGCCGACTTTCGCGTGGCTTGCGGCAGCCCACACAACGATCATTGTTTGGTCGCTTCATTCGCCGCGTGGGTGGTGTTGATGCGCCCATGGTGAATCTGCCAGACCACTCTGAGCATTCGGAATTAAACGCCGCGGCAACATTGGCCGCCGCGCAAGAAGAACGCGCGCAAATTGAACACAGCGAGGATTATTTCAAGGACAACGACCACCATAGAGGCGGCGATGATGCGCACGAAGTGGATCCAACCAATAGCGATTCCGATGATCGTCCAAACAGGCGCAACAACTAATGAGAAATTGGAGCGCAAATCTATCAACATGGTTCGTGGCAGCTATCGCCACACTTTTAATTTGGACTTGGGCCGCGGATCGAACCCGTGAGACCCGCGAACTCAAAGGCACAATTTCATTTCGCTCATCCGATCCCAAGCAACACTTTGTGGATCCCATCAAACCGCTTGCCATCACTCTTTCAATCAAAGCCAGTCCCGCAAGCATTGATCGCATTCAAACATTGCTTGAAGAAAACTTAATAATCCCCAGCGGCACCCCTGGGTTTCCAACCAGCCCGGGCGTCCACAACATCATGCTTGTGGAGGCGCTGAATAATTTGTCGCAAATTATCGCCACCGACGCCACCATTCTCACCTCGCGGCCCGAGTCCGCAAAAGTGGCCATTGGCGATCTCACCACCACGCAATTTCCATTGTCCGCGAAAATTTCTTTGGCCGAGTATGAATCCGCGTCCATCAATCCATCGGTGGTCTTGGTCACGCTGCCAACTTCCGCCATTGATGCCATGAAAAATTTGCAGGTGGAAGCCGTGGTGGACACCAAGGATTTGTCCACCGGAAAAAATACCGCTCCAGCACGATTGCAATTACCCGAATCTGTGGGTGTGAAATCGGATCAAGTGACATTTGTTCCCGACCAAGCGGTCGTCACATTCACCCTGCGGCGCAAAACCGACAATATCAAGTTGGCGACTGTGCCCTTGCAAATTGCCGCCTCGCCCACGGATCTCAAAGGTTTCGACATCATATTTGCGCAAGACGACGGTGTTCTGCGCGATGTGATTTTGATTGGCCCGCCCACCGCGCTGAAGGACATTGAGAGCGGCAAGTTCGCCGTAGCCGCGATTGTTCCACTTAACAGCGGTGATCTTGGCAGCAAAGTCGCGAAGAAGGCTATTTCAAATTGGATTCTGCCGCCAGGAGTCAGCGTAGAAAGCGTGGGCGGGAAGCAAATTGTGAATCCAGAAATCGCGCTCAAGATTGAGCCGCGCACATCCCAGGCAATTACGCCAGAGGCGGACACCGAACCTCCGCTACCCACTCCCAACAGTCCTTGATTGGCGTGGCGCGGGCGTATTTGAAAACTTTTTTTGGGCGCGCTGGCAAACTTTCCGTCAAAGCACGCCGATTATTTTTCAACGCGCAACGCATGCCACTGCTTTTTACCGCGGCGCAGCAAGATGGTGCAGCCATGCAGCACATCTTTGCCCGTCACCTTGGCGTCGGCAGCGGCCTTCTCGCCATTCACGCTCACGGCGCCCGCAGCCAAAAAATCGCGCGACTCGCGCTTGCTTGCGGCCAGTGGCGTGGTGGCCAACAGATCAAGTAACGCCACGCCGTCGCCCTCAAGCGCGCTGGCGGGGATTGCCGTGCTGGTTAAATCGTGAGTGACTTCGGCCAACAACTGCGCGTCCAGCGCGCGAATATCACCAGAAAAAAGCGCCGACGCTGCTGCTTTTGCGCGCGCCACTTCGGCGTCGCCGTGGATCATTTGCGTGGCGGCGTCGGCCAACGCCTTTTGCGCCGCGCGCTCGGAAGGATTGGATTTTTGCGCGGCTTCAAGCGCCTCAATGGTGGCGCGATCAAAAAATGTGAACCAGCGCAGCAACTTTCCAACCTCCTCGTCGGAGGCATTGAGCCAGAACTGGTGAAAGCGGTACGGCGAGGTTCGCTGCGCGCTCAGCCACACATTTCCAGATTCGCTCTTTCCAAATTTCGTTCCGTCGCTTTTGAGCAACAGCGGCGCGGTTAGGCCAAATCCCTCGCCTTGCGAAAGCCGACGAATTAAGTCAATGCCACTAAGAATATTTCCGTATTGATCGCTGCCACCCATTTGCACCGTGCAGCGATGTGCCTTGAACAAATGCGCGAAGTCATACGCCTGCAAGATCATGTAGCTGAACTCGGTGTAACTTAACCCCTGCTCACGGCTTTCAAGTCGATTGGCCACGCTGTCGCGCGTGACCATTTGATTCACGCTGAAATGTTTTCCCACATCGCGCAGCACCTCGATGTAGCCCATCTTCAACAACCACTCGGCGTTGTCCACAATGACGGCCGCGTTGGGCCCGGTGAAATCAAGCAGCTTCTCAAAAATCTTACGCTGCCCCGCCACATTTTTTTTCACCTGTTCGGGATCAAGCAGTTGGCGCTCGCTGCTTTTCCCGCTGGGATCGCCAATTAAACCGGTTGCGCCACCCATGACCACAATGGGCTTGTGGCCGCAGCGCTGCAAGCGCGCCAACAACATGGCGGACACCAAATTTCCAACCGTCAAACTGTCAGCGGTTGGATCAAAGCCCGCATACGCGACTCGACCAGGCGTGGCCATGTGCGCGGCCAGCCCCTCGGTGGTTTGATGCACCATGCCACGCCACGACAATTCAGCCACGAAGTCCGATTGATTCATGCGCTATATCCGCTCACAATTTAGTGCGCCATCGCCGCGCTCTTGGATTGAATACTGGCCATCAACTCCGTCCAGCTACTCACGAATGAAGCCGCGCCTTCTACTTGCAATTCATTGCCAACTTTTTCAATGGAGCAACCGGCTTTCTCCAAGGCCGCAACGGTCGCTGGCCCTGTTCCACCGTCGGTTCGAATCACGCCATCGAGCGAGCCATGATCAAAGAAATCATTCAGCGTGGACTCTGGCATGGTGTTCACCGTGCGCGCCGCGGCGAGTGCCTTCACATACATGATGTCGGCCAGCTTTGGATCCTTGGTGCTGGTGCTGGCGAATAGAAATCGCTGCGGACGAGCGCCGGCGGCTTGCAACTTCAAGAAGCGATCACTGGCATAGAGCGCGCAATATTCCTTGTAGCAGACTTGCGCTACGGCAATGCCCGCGGTGTTCTTCAAATTGTCGGGCAACATGGGAGCGGTCTTCTTGTCCCATCGGCTCACAAACATGCTGGCCACGCTCTCCACGGTGACGGGTTTGCCCTCTTTCATGCGGCGTTCAAGGCCTTTCAGGTATGCGTCGGCCGCGGCCAGATATTGCTTGGGGCTGAACAGCAGCGTGATATTTAATGAAATTCCGCGATAGGTCAGTTCCTCAATCGCAGGCAACCCTTCGGCGGTACCTGGGACTTTTATAAATAGATTTGGCCTATTCGCCTTGGCTTGCAAAGTCACGGCTTGATCGATTGTTGTCTTTGCGTCGCGCGCGAGCAACGGACTCACTTCAAGACTGACCCATCCATCCACGCCACCAGTGAGCGCGTAAATTGGCTTGAACAAATCGGCGGCCTTGGTGAGGTCGGTGATGGCAAGTTCAAAGAAAAGATTTTCGCCATCGATGCCCTTTGCAAGCAATTCACGAATTTGCGGATCGTAATCATTGGAGCCGGTAATGGCCTTCTCAAAAATAGTTGGATTGCTCGTCAAGCCGACGACGCTGTAGCCATCAATATATTTCTTTAGTTGCCCACTCTGCAACATACTGCGGGTGATGTTGTCGACCCAAATACTTTGTCCTGCGATTGAAAGAAGCGCTGTCGCTTTCATGAAAATCTCCTTGAAAGAAAGAATATGATATAATTTAGAGATTAGCGCAATTTCACCAACGCGCCAAAGGCAATATGAGTATTGCGTCTAGTTTTTGTTCCACTTGATTTTGGCTTCCACGCTCACTTTACAGCCTATCCCAAAAGATATACCAATGACAATTTCCACCACAACCGCATCGATCACGCCTTTAGATAGCCGCCCTGAATGGAAGGCGCTTGTGGCACACGCCGAGAAAATCAAGGCAACTCATTTGCGCGACATCTTTAAGCAGGACCCAAAGCGCGGCGGCGAGCTCGCCGTGAACGCGCTTGACATGCATTTTGATTTCAGCAAACAGCGCGTGACGCGCGAAACCCTGCAACTTCTTTTTGCGCTGACGCGAGCTTGTGGACTTGAAGCGCACCGCGACGCTATGTTTCGCGGCGACAAGATCAACAATTCTGAAAATCGCTCGGTTCTGCATGTCGCCCTGCGCGCGCCGCGCAATGCGGTCATCAATTCGGATGGCAAGAATGTCATGCCGGATGTATGGGCGGTGCTTGACCACATGAGCGCGTTCGCTGAAAGCATTCGCAGCGGAACATGGACTGGCCACACTGGCAAGCGCATCAAGACCGTTATTAACATTGGTATTGGTGGCAGCGATCTGGGTCCAGCCATGGCCTACGACGCGTTGCGCAATTTCGCGCACCCCTACGTGGATTGCCGCTTTGTCTCCAATGTGGACGCCAACGATTTCTATGAGAAAACCCGCGGTTTAGACCCTACAGAAACCCTGTTTGTCATTAGTAGCAAGACCTTCACCACGCTTGAGACCATGACCAACGCCAACAGCGCGCGCGAGTGGAGCATGAAGGGCTTGGGCGGCGACGCCAAAAGTGTGGCGCGTCATTTTGTGGCCGTCAGCACCGCGCAAAAAGAAGTTGTGGAGTTTGGCATCGATCCCAAAAATATGTTCGGCTTCTGGGATTGGGTCGGCGGTCGCTACAGCATGGACAGCGCGATTGGTCTTTCAACCATGATCGCGGTTGGTCCTGATGGTTTCCGTGAATTGCTTGACGGCTTCCATGACATGGACGAGCACTTCAAGAGCACGCCACTAGAAAAGAATTTGCCCGTCATCATGGGCTTGATTGGTTTGTGGAACAACCAATTCCTAGGCGCTGATGTTCTTGCCGTGCTTCCGTATTGCCAATACTTGGATCGCTTCAGCGCGTATCTGCAACAGTTGGAAATGGAATCCAACGGCAAGCATGTCACGCGCGATGGCCAGCACGTGAAATGGCAAACATGCCCCGTGGTGTGGGGCCAGCCTGGCACCAACGGACAACACGCCTTCTATCAAATGATTCACCAAGGCACAAAGTTGGTGCCATGCGATTTCATTGCTTTTGCCCAGCCTTTGCACGATATTGGCGCGCACCAAGACACGCTTACCGCCAACGTGTTGGCGCAGGCCGAGGCACTTGCGTTTGGTAAGACCACCGCGGAAATTGTGGCCGAGGGCGTGCCGCAATGGTTAGCTATTCAGAAAACCATGCAGGGCAACCGACCATCCAACACCATTCTGTGCAAGAAACTTTCGCCACGCATGTTGGGTCGATTGATCGCCTTCTACGAGCACAAGGTGTTCACGCAAGGAACAATTTGGGGCGTCAACAGTTTCGATCAATGGGGCGTGGAACTTGGAAAAGTTCTAGCCAAGCGAATCATTCCAGAGTTGTCCGGAGCGCCGTCGAAGTTGGCGCACGATTCCAGCACCAATCAACTGATCGATACCTATCGCTCGTGGCGCGGGCGTTGATGAGGTAATTTGTACAAGCGTGCCATATTGCATTTTCTACCACGACACGCCGCATATGTGTTTTAGAGTGAAAAAATTTTACTGGTAACAATATTGATTTCGCCATGATTCCTGTCTCACCTCCACTCTTCTTCTCCGCTTGGCGCGCATCATTTCGCGCGGGCATGAACCCGAAATCGGTGTCGCGCGACATTCTTGCGGGAATTGTGGTGGGCACCACCTCGCTTCCGTTGTCCCTGGCGTTCGCAATTGGTTCTGGCATGTCTCCGCAATCCGGTCTCTACGCCTCCATCATCGGTGGATTCATCGCCGGCTTTCTGGGCGGGTCGCGCTTTCAAATCTCCGGTCCCACCGCGGCTTTTATTGTTATTTTACTGCCAATTGTCAACCAATTTGGCGTGACGGGCTTGCTCCTGGCAACAATGCTTGCGGGCTTCTTGCTTTTGCTCATGGGGCTCTTTCGCATGGGCAAACTCATCGACTTCGTTTCGTTTCCAGTGATCGCGGGCTTCACATTTGGCATCGCGCTTTCGTTGATCATATTGCAGTTACGCACACTGTTTGGCGTGACCGCGCCCGCCACCACAAATATCGTGTTTGAGTTGACCACGGTGTTTGAAAACATGGGCACACTGCGCTGGTGCGACACAAGTGTTGGAGCGTTCACGCTGATCGGACTTTTCACATGGCGACACTTCGTACGGAAAGTGCCAGCTCCGATTGTCATTCTGCCGTTCGCGGCGCTGCTGAGCATTGTCATGGTGCGGATCAATCCTGCATGGCAAGTGGCCACTGTTGAAAATAATTTTGTAACCATGATCGATGGAGTCAGGGTGGCGGGTATTCCAGGGGGCGCGCCCCAATTTATGCTTCCTTGGGATTTGGTTGATTCAAGTAAATTGAAATTCAATTTTGAACATGTGCGCCTGATCGTGCGCGCCGCCGTGGCCATTGCCTTGCTGGCCTCCATTGAAACACTGATCACCGCGGTGTGCGCGGACCGGCTCACCGGCACGCGCCACAATCCCGACGGCGAATTGGTGAGCCACGGCCTTGCCAATATGGTGTCGCCCTTCTTTGGTGGATTCGCAACTTCCGGTGCAATTCCACGCACATCCGCCAATATTCAAGCTGGTGGAAGCAGTCCATTGTCGTCGGCAATGCATTCCATTTCTTTGCTCGCGGTAATTTTGTTCATACCAAACTGGCTGGGCTACTTGCCCATGGCGGGGATGGCGGGCTTACTTATCTATGTTGCGTATTACATGAGCGATTTGCGCAAGTGCTGGACCATCATTCGCACATCGGAGCGCGCCGAAGGCTTGACACTTGTCATATGCGTTGTGCTGACGTTGTGGTTTGACATGGTGGTGTCCATCGGCGTGGGCGTGGTGGTGACCTCAATTGTGTTCATGCAGAAGATGTCCAACTTGGCGGTGACGGACAACATATTGCCCGCCTCCAATGCCAATGACCAAACGCTTTTCCAGGAAATTTATTCGGTGAAAGTACCTGATGGAATATTATATTTCAAAGTGCAAGGCGCCTTATTCTTTGGCGCGGCGCAACGAACCATGAGCGTGATTGAACCCAAAGCGGGCGCGTTTGCTGCTGTGATTGACATGCGTGAGGTTTTATTCATTGACTCCACCGGGCTGGATATGCTCACCACTTCCATTGCGGGGCTGATGAGCGCGGGATTGACCGTGGCGTTGGTGGGCGTTCAGCCAGAACCCAAAACTGTTTTTGACGCGGCGGGCTTCAGAGAAACCAATCCCAATGTGCTATTTTTAAATGTTTTACACAATGCTTTTCAGGTTTTGCTTGAGACCAAAGACCAGCACGCAAAAGCGCGCCGCAAACCTCAGGCTTCCTCGTAATCCAAATCAACCGCGTAGGTCTCATGCACGCCGAGCAGCGCCAGCATGGAGACAATCATCACTGCAGCGCTCGTAACCACGGCGGCTTTCCACGCCGCGCCTGGATCATTCACAAACCACTTCTCGCTCCACAACCACAACGCCGCGCTGCCGCCCGCGCTCCAGCGCACCAGGTTGGGCGCCATAGTTGCGGCCGTGGCACGAATATTGGTTCCAAATTGCTCCGCCGCGCTGGTGGCAAACACCGCCCAATATCCGCTACCAATGCCAAGCACAAAGCAACACACATAAAACATATTCAGGCTTTGGCCCCCAATGCAGAAGTACAACACCATGCCCGCAATGGTGAGCAGATGAAATAATAAGATCGCCTTGCGTCGACTGTGCATCCACTGGCTCAGCATTCCGCTGGATAAATCGCCCGCGGCCAGTCCGATGTAGCACCACATGATGCTGCGCCCAGGATCTGACTTGGCGTCAAGTGGCAAACCTAAACTGGCGCCAATCACATCGCCATATTTCACAAGCGTTCCCACCACGAACCAAATTGGAATGGCCGTAAACACCACGCACGCGAAGCGCCTCGCGCGCCGTGGTGAACACAACAAAAGACGCAAAGACCCCTTTTTTTCCTGTGATTTCAAATGATTCCACATTCCACTTTCCGCCACGCCCAAGCGCAGAAACAGCAGCGACAAGCCAAGCACGCCGCCTACCACAAACGACATGCGCCACGAAACCCACTGCGTGACAAAGTACGCAGCGACCGCGCCCAAGATTCCAAGTGTTGCAATGAGCGTGGTGGCGTAGCCGCGCCATTTCGGCTCCGTCAGTTCGCTGACCAGTGTCATGCCCGCGCCCAGTTCTCCAGCTAATCCCACTCCGGCAATAAATCGCAGAACCTCATATTGTTGTATGGCGCTCCCCACGCCAACCATATGCATGAACGCAAGCGGACCATTTGGATCAATGTCCGTGATGGCGGCGTTGAGCAAGTTCGCAACGGAGTACACCAGAATGGAGCCAAATAAAACAGTCAGTCGTCCAAGGCGGTCACCAAGCACACCCCACAACACGCCACCTACAAGCAGTCCGCTCATCTGCAAAATGTTGTCTAACCACACTCCCCAATCTTTCAGCAGCAGATCATGTTGATCCGCGGGCAAAGCGGCGAGTTGCGGGGCAAGCACCTCGCGCAAACTGGTTTTACGAATCAGCGCAAAGAGCAGCAAGTCAAAGACGTCTACGAAATAACCAAGTGCGGCCACAACAACCGCAAGAATGACCACCGAGCGTGGCTGCTTGGTTGCGCTTTGTTTAGGGCTTTCCATTGGGTGGCGTTTCTGGCGGCGCAACCGCTGGCGTCGCGGGTGGCGCAACCGCTGGCGTCGCGGGTGGCGCAACCGCTGGCGTCGCGGGTGGCGCAACGACTGGCGTCGCGGGTGGCGCAACGACTGGCGTCGCGGGTGGCGCAACGACTGGCGTCGCGGGTGGCGCAACCGCTGGTTGAATTGTCAAATCAGCGTTCATGGTCGCAACAAGTTCCCGAATCAATGCCGTCACTTGGGTCGAGGCTGAAGCGTCATTGACCAAACTAATTCTCTGCTGTCCCCACACGGAAACTTGCTTGGACAATGCCTCGCCTGGGACTTTCACCACGCGTGTCACCAACAACATCACCCCCAATGCGCGCCGCGGTTGATCTTCGCTCAACGAAACAAGTGCCATTATTTCAATGAGGCTTTGATCGGCGCAAGTCATTCCAGCGTTTGCCAACGCTTGCGTCAGAGCATTTTTTGTAGACATGTCGTCTAGACCTGGGGCAGGTGTGCGCAATGAAACAGTGGCCGAACAGCGGACCGTTTGCAAGGCGCTGATTGCCTTTGATAAATCCGCGCCTGGCAATGCCGCCGGATTCGCGTCCAAGACCCTGATTTTGTCCAATTCGGTGCGTCCCGCTGTCGCAAATGCGCGGGCCTCATCGCGTTCGGCGCGCACACTCGACGCATCATTGCGCGCCATGCCTAATTGCCGCGAAGCCTCATCCGCTTGACGGGTGGCATCAGCCATTTTTTTCTGCATATCGTCCTCAAGTTTTTTCGCATCACGCGCCACTTGCTCATTGGCATCAATTTTTTTGGCCAACTCGTTCAGATTCTCCACCGCACGAGCGCGATCACGCTCTTTGTCGGCCAGCGTGGCCCAATTCACAATCCACGTGAGAAGCACACCCAGCCCAAATCCAAGTGCAAGCATGAGAACAATCATGCCACCCGACATGGTTTTCTTTGCCGCTTGTGTTTGCAATTTGTGGGGCGACGCTTCATCACTCCACGGACTTGGATCTGTCATTGAAATTTTCTCGCGTAGGTAGGTATTCTTAGCATGGCGATATTCGGCGGATCGTTGCAAAGTCTAACCAACTTGCCACCTTGCCGAGCAGCGCCAAAGTCGCCCGCCATGTCACTCAACACACCACCCAATCACATGAACAATGACGAGCTTGATCTTTCAATCGACGCGACAATTGACCTAGGTCTTGATGGCGAAACCCTGCATGATCAAAGTGGCAGTGTTGCCGCGCCCCTGATTCTTCACAGCGATGAAGAACCCACGCGCGATCGAATTGTCATTTTGGGTCGCACCCGCGCCGGCAAAACGATCTATCTCTCTCGGTTGTATGAACAATGTTGGCGTGGTAATGGCGTGCTGCACATGGAAACAAGCTCGGGCAAGACGCATCTCATGCTCTTGAACGCCGTCGCGGAAATGAGCGAGCAGCGCCGCTGGCCAGCCGCGACCGAAGAATCAACCTATTTGGATTTTCAAATCACATGGCAAGGACATTCTTTCACCATGGTCAGCCTTGATTATCCAGGTGAAGTTTTTCGCAAGGCCTTCGTCCAACAAATCGAGGACGCCAACACCGCCGAATTGATCAACCATGTGCAACGCGCCGCGGGAATTGTTCTGCTGATCGATCCCAAAGTGCTTGCCAGCGGAACCATTGGCGACGCCGCCGATGATGATTACGGAATGGTGCAAGCCCTACGATTTATTCGCGGCTTACCTGGCGGCGAAATTGTTCCAATTGGTTTGCTGCTTACGAAAATAGACGTCAACGCGGATCTGATTCGCCATCATGGTGGATTGCGCGGATTTGCGGTGAAATATTGCAATAATCTGCTGCGGGTTGTTCCCACGCTCACGCTGTTTGGAACATGCGCCGTGCGCTCCCGGCGCGACGCACTTGGAAAAGATATTCCCGATCTCACCAAGCCAGCGCGCGGCCTAGAAAATCCCATCGTCTTTTGCCTGCGTCAAATTGTGGCGAACCGAATCAAGGCGCGCACGCAGACAACGCAGCGCGCGCAAATACAATTTATTCAACGCGAAATAAAAGAGGATGAAAAAGCGCAGACGCAGGACACACAATTTTGGCTTTGGGCCAACTTGGTCTTGTTCGCCGGAATTATCGCGGTTGGCGTATTGACCTGGGTTATTGTGAGACAATTTTTGTGATCGGTGTTTCAACCCATCTCTTTGGCTCGACCGATGGGTACCACACGCTGACCAAAAGCGACGACATCAGCGCAGCCGATGATCATGCCCTGTCTATCTTTGGATTTGGCTCGCCCAAATCCCAAGCCGAGATTGATCAACTTCCGAGACACCCTTCGGTGGCCGGAAGATTTTTACCAAGCGGACGCTTTGCAATAACTCGATTGTTCCCCGGCCAACCCGATGTCGCGGGACGCGAAACAGTGGAGCGCCGCAGTATAATTTTTACCGCTCAAGATTGGAAAAGTGTGGTGCGTTGCAATCTTGAATTGCTGGTGCAAAGTGAACATGCGTTTCATCGTGAGGCCTTCACCAACACAAGCGCGCACGCAATCGAAATCACTGATAGCGAAGATTTATTGCCTGTCGCTGGCGAATTGGAGCGCCGTTTGTACGACATCTTGTTGTCCACGCCACGCAAAAATGCGTGCGCGCTTATACCTGACAATGACCAAAATCGCCGTGGATTACTGAAATTATTGCAACTGATGTCAAACACGGAAGCCAGCCAACTTTCATGGGGACTGGGATTGTTCGCTGCAACACCCGGAGTTCGCATTGCCACGGCTTCGACCTCCGTCGCGGCGGGACCCAATGCGCGCTGGGCATCGCTTGTTGGAAATTTGGCATACCCAGAAAAAGTTGCCACACTGGGCTTGCACCAAGATACGCATGCAGCAATGCATCAAACTGGATTCAACAACCCAAGTCGTTCGAGTGACGACAAACTGAAAAAGTTTGCTTTGAAATATTGGCCTTGGACTTTTGCAACACTTGCCATTCTGATTTTAATTGTGAGCCTCATCTATTCCTTGCGCGCAAACAAGCCAAGCGCGCCGCCCGCAACTTCAGCCGTGGCGCCGCCAGCAACTTCAGATGTAGCGCCGCCCGCAACTCCAGCCGTGGCGCCGCCAGCAACTTCAGATGTAGCGCCGCCCGCAACTTCAGCCGTGGCGCCGCCAGCAACTTCAGATGTAGCGCCGCCCGCAACTTCAGCCGTGGCGCCGCCAGCAACTTCAGATGTAGCGCCGCCCGCAACTTCAGCCGTGGCGCCGCCAGCAACT